>Ga0187766_10000079_pt1 | contig 46035 bp, 39 predicted proteins | sample 0216_QUI02_MP05__4_FD_132971 | JGI IMG/M metagenome (GOLD analysis project Ga0187766, IMG submission 132971) | Tropical peat soil microbial communities from peatlands in Department of Meta, Colombia - 0216_QUI02_MP05_20_MG | ecosystem: Environmental > Terrestrial > Soil > Wetlands > Peat ... | reverse complement strand
TGCGCTATTTTCTTTGGCTGGTGCCATCGTCCGCATGGGCATCCTACCCGTTGATGGTCTGGGGCATGATCGTCACCGTACTGGGCACGATCACCTTGTTCTCCGGCACCATGCAGGCGCTCAAGCAGGAGCAGTCGAAACGACTGCTCGCCTTCCACAGCATCGGCCAGATTGGATACATCCTCCTTGGGCTTGGCGCGTGCATGGCCCTGATGCCAGCTGGTGATCAGAGGCTCGCGGGGCTTGCCGCGATAGGCATGTTTGGCGCCCTGTTCCACGTGATGAACCACGGCGTTTTCAAGGGCTTGTTGTTCCTGAATGCCGGCTCCCTGCTTTACGCCACTGACACCCAGGATCTCAACAAGCTGGGAGGGCTGATGAAATTTATGCCCGTCACAGCAGTCACGGCCCTGGTTGCATCGTTCTCCATCTCGGGCGTCCCGCTCTTCAACGGCTTCGTCAGCAAATGGAGCATTTACGTTGCTGCGGTCCAAGGCAGCAGTGCGGCCCCGTATCTTCCGATTTGCGCGGTCATCGCTATCCTGACGAGTGCCCTGACCCTTGCTTCATTCATCAAATTCTTCGGTGTGAGCTTCCTCTCGCGGCCGAGCACCCTGGTTATGAAACAGGCCGCGATGCGGGGCGGGCTCGAAGTCCCCTGGGTCATGCACCTGCCCCAGGTCCTTCTCGCCGTCGTCTGCATGGTTCTCGGCATCGTGCCCTCAGTCGCGTTTCGATTCATGCAGCAGCTTTTCGATGCCCGCGGCCAGGGCTTCGACGCCGTTCTTGCTGATGCCATGTCGATCTCAAGCGGGCCGCTGTCCGGGGTGCAGGAACTTCGCGGAGCCGCAGTGTTCGCGCCGATCGCGCTCACTCTCGTGCTCGGGGTGCTGTTCCTGTTCGTCCGTATACTCTCAAAGCTCGGCGGGGCCCAGCGGCGCGTGGCCGCTCCCTGGCTATGCGGGTATGTGCGCGAGGCTGATTGCCACCGGTACAATGCTCACAATTTTTATGGCGAGATCAAACGCTATTTCCGATGGCTGGGCGGTGGAACGCGACCCTCTTCGGAAGGGGCAAATATGATGAAGGAACCCAGATCATGATCGCGCGCGAACGGTTGAATCAGATAAAGGAGAAGTTCGGCAGCGCGCTTCTGCGCGCTGATCTGCCCGATGACCGGCATTTGTTCGCATTTGTCGAACGCACGGCGATCAAGGCATTATGCAAGTATCTCTTCCGTGACCTCGACGCGCGATATATCATCAGCATCGGCGTTGATGACCGGCCGTTCTCCGGTGCGTTCCTGGTCGCGCACAATTTCTCTTTTGACAAGGATCATGTGCTCTGCAGCTTTTTGGTTTCCGTGCCGCCCGACGATCCGAAGATTGACAGCATCACAAATGAAGTACCCGCGGCAAGCTGGGCTGAGCGCGAAATGCGAGATCTCGTCGGCATTGAACCGATCGGCCATTGCTATCCAAAGCGGCTCGTCCTGCCGGACGGCTGGCCGAACGGCCTCTATCCGCTTCGCAAGGACATGTCTTGGGATTACGTGCCCGAGGGCTTCGATGAGAATCAGGAGTACCTCTTCGATGATCCGCCGGAGGGATGCATGGTCGTGCCATTCGGGCCATTTCATCCAACGCTCGACGAGCCCTCCCATTTCCGCCTCTATGTCGAGGGGGAGACGGTACGCGGCTGTGAATACCGCGGTTTCATGGTGCACCGCGGCATCGAGAAGCTCGCAGAATCCGTGATGTCCTACAATGATATCAACATGCTGGCAGAGCGCATCTGCGGAATCTGCGGCTGCGTGCACAGCGTCGCCTATTCGCAGTCCGTCGAGGCCGCCGCGGCCGTCGAGCCGCCGCCTCGGGCAGAATATATGCGCACGATCATGCTCGAGATCGAGCGGTTGCACAGCCATCTGCTGTGGGTTGGCCTGGCCTGCCACCTCGTCGGTTTCGACACCCTGTTCATGCAGAGCTTCCGCATCCGCGAACCGATCATGTGGATAGCCGAGAAGATCACCGGGAACCGCAAGACCTATGCCCTCTGTGTCATCGGCGGAGTGCGCTGGGACATTACCGAGGACCTGAAAGCCGAGCTGCGCCGCGTGCTCAGCGCGCTCGAAGCCGAATGGAGCCCTGTGGTCGCTGCAGTGATTAAGGACCGGAACATCCAGAAGCGTACCCGTGACGTCGGCGTTGCTGACCGCGTCGCGGTTAAAGAACTCGGCCTTATCGGTCCCGTCGCGCGCGCTGCCGGCGTTGACATCGATTGCCGCCGCGATCATCCCTATGCGGCATATGCACGCGTTGATTTCGACGTGATCATCGAGCAGGGTGGGGACGTCTGGTCGCGTGTCCTTGTCCGGGCCCGGGAAGTGTTCGAATCCATCAGGATCATCCGCCAGTGCCTCGAAAAGATGGAGGAGGGGCCGCTACAGGCCACCGTTGCCGACGAACTGCCAATCGGCCGCATGGGCGTGTCCTCGGTGGAAGCGCCGCGCGGGGAGAGCCATCATTTCGTCATCACCGGTGAGAACAACCGGCCTCGACGCTGGCGGGTCCGCGCGCCGACGTATCAGAACCTCCAGGCTGTGCCCATGATGATCAAGGGTCAGCAGATCGCTGACATGACGATATCTCTCGGCAGCATCGACCCCTGCTTCTCCTGCACGGACAGGATGGAGACGATCGATCTGAGAACGGGCTCCGTGAGGATATGGACGCAGAAGGAACTGGAAGAGCTGGCCAGGATGAGGAATCGCTAGGGGGAGGCGTCTCCCGCAGATCGCAAGGAGAATGCGGAGTAAATAAATAACCTTGGCCTTAAAGGTACATAGCATCTCAGGCAGGGTGCTTTATAATTGGGGCTGGAGATTGTAGTATGGATACGACAGTGACGAGGACGATGTTGGCCGGACTGGCGAATGTATGCATGGTGCTGTTCGTAGCGCCCTTGTTCCAGGGCGTACTGCGCAAGATCACGGCGATCATCCAGTCCCGCAAAGGCCCCCCGATCCTTCAGCCCTACTATGACCTGCTGAAACTCCTCGGCAAGGAAGACCTTGAGTCTGGCTCGTCGCCGTTCATGCAGCGGTTCGCGGTCTATCTGTCTTTGGCGACCGTTCTGGCAGTGGCATGCCTTGTGCCAATGGGTTTTTCTGCACCCCTGAATGGGCAGGGAGATGTCATTCTGCTGATATACTTGTTGACCCTTTCCGGCATCTGCACGTTGCTCGCGGGGTTAGCGGCAGGATCCACCTACTCCCTCGTGGGTATCAGCCGCCAAATGATGACCATGATCGCTCTGGAACCGCTGTTCGCCGTGGCCATCATCATAGGGGCGATCCATACTCAGTCATTCCGGCTGGACACAGTACTGAACGGTTCCATCTATGTGAAGTCCGGTTTCCCGTGGTCTGGGACCGTCATGCTGGGGGTCATGTTATTGTCATTCCAGGCCTTCGTGGAACGCATGCCCTTTGACATCAGCGAGGCGGAAACAGAAATCATGGAAGGTGCGCTCATAGAGTATTCGGGACCGAAACTGGCAATATTCAAGTACGCCTGGATGGCGAAACTGGTCATCTACAGCGCTCTCTTCGTTGCAGTGTTCGCGCCATGGGGTACGGAACTCACCTTCCCGCTGGGATGGCTTCTGTTCTGGGCGAAGGTGTCAGCACTGGTGCTGCTCGTTACTCTCGTGGCCGCGACGCACGCGCGCTACCGCATTGACCAGGCCATCCGTTTCTTTGCCGCCCTGCTGGTCATTGCGTTCGGTGCTCTTGTGATGGCCGGCTACGGGTACTAGGTTGATCGAGGGCATAACATGTCTGTTCTGAGCAAATTGAAGGAAGCATTGATCTGTCTGAAGGCGGGGCGTGTTACGCTGCCCTATCCGGCGCAGGCACAGCCGGTACCTCCCAAGTTCAGGGGACGGCCCATCTTCGACGCGGCGAAGTGCATCGGCTGCGCAGGATGCGCGAACAACTGCCCGGCCCGCGAGATACTGGTGATCGATCTCTGTCAGGAGATCCGCATTCTGAAGTACCTCGGCCGCCGGTGCGCGTACTGTGGCCGCTGCGCCGACGTTTGCCCGGAGAAGGCAATAACCATGAGCCACGAATTCGAGAACGCAACAGACAACATAACTGATATCGGGCAGACGCTCGAGCTGTTCATGAGCACGTGCCAGCGCTGCGGCCGCTGCTTCAAGGAACCTTCCCCGCTTGAGCAATTGAAAATGAAAGGGTACCGCTTCGACGATCTGAAGAATGACCGGTGGATCTTCCGGTCGCAGGCCTATCTCGGGGATGAACCGGTAGTGGACGATATTAAGCTGGAAATGGATTGATCGCGGACTAGTATTGATCGAGGAGCAACATTATGTTCAAGAATCTCTGCCAAAAAATGTTCAAGAGGTCATTATGGGTCTACCATGCTAACAGCGGTGGCTGCAACGGCTGCGACATCGAAGTACTGAACGTGCTCACGCCTTATTATGACGCTGAACGGTTTGGCATAAAACTGGTCGGATCTCCGCGCCATGCCGACGTGATGCTCTGTCAGGGGCCGGCAATGCGGTCCACGGCATTGGCGCTGAAGCGAGCTTTCGACGCAATGCCAGCGCCGAAACTGGTCTTCGCCATCGGCTCCTGCGCCTGCGGCGGCGGACTGTGGCATGATTCCTATCCGGTCATCGGTCCGGTTGAAAAGGTTATTCCCGTGAATTATTTCGTTCCTGGCTGCCCTCCCCGTCCTGAGGCGATTCTTTACGGCGTCGCGGTTGCGCTCGGCGTCGTGGATAAAAAAACCGCACCGGTAAAGTTTAAACAACAGGAATACCCCATCCCTCTCTATCATCCTGGTGATCTGCGCACGCAGGACGAAATGATCGTCTATGAAAAGAAAGAAAAGCTCTAAGGGAAATGCACAGGGGAGGAAGGGATCATGATTCGAAAAATTCTATATGCGGTTATGGTTGGTCTAGTTCTGTCAACCGTCACTGCCATGGCAGATGACTCAGAAAAAGAAGCAGCTGCCGTTTCCGCAGCCGAAAAGTGGCTCGCGACAGTCGATGAGGGGAAATATGCAGCAAGCTGGCAGGATGCCGCTGAATTATTCAGGAATACTGTGGAGAAGAAGAAATGGGTGCAATTAATGAAGGCGGGTCGTAAGCCTCTCGGCAAGCTCATTTCAAGAAAAATGCAGTCGGAAATCTACAAGACCTCGCTGCCTGGCGCTTCCGAAGGGGAGTATGTAGTCATACAGTTCGCGACATCTTTCGAGAACAAGAAAAAAACGATCGAGACGGTCACGCCTATGATGGACAAAGACGGGAGGTGGCGGGTCTCTGGATACTATATAAATATTGAAAACGAGGCAAAATGAAAGAAACGAGCGCATAGAGATCTATTATGAGCGCTCATAATCAATATATCGGACAAAGTGGTTTTTTTATTCTTGACAAACATCCCCGAATTTCATAAATTAACCGATACATAAGCAAACAGGCTCGTAGCTCAGGGGGAGAGCGCTACCTTGACACGGTAGAGGTCGGCGGTTCGATACCGCCCGGGCCTACCATAAAAACAATTGCTTATATTCTTCATATCTCAATACCTTCCATCTGGTGTGCCAGTTTTGTGTCAGATCGTTTGCTTGTCGTTTCGACCTTCCCAAAAATCGCCGGTGCAAAGTGGGCTCACATCATTGTCATTTTAAGGCTCTTGTGTCCAGGCAGCTTTGAAGTAGCAATATCAATTTCTCCGGTTATCGTTGCGAGGCTCGCATAGGTGTGACGGATATCGTAAAAGGCGTTTATTTCGGGATGTTCTGTTGGCGTATTGAAAAAGAAGAGGACCGGCAGATGCCGGTCCTCCTTGGCACTACCGCTTCAGCATGCGTTAGTCTTTCGCATGGCACTTGTTGCAGAGCTGGCGCTGATAAGCCGAGAACTTCGTGACGTTCTTGTCATAGTAGGCTTTTGCCACCTCTATTGAACTGCGGCCCCAGCCGTCGTCATTACCGGTAGGATATGCGCCGCCTTCAACGATGGTCGTGATTTCCTCGTTCCATCTGAAGATTTCCGGCCAAGCTGACGCATGCGCCCTGTGGCAGGAGAGGCAGAACACCGTCATCGTTGCAGGTACCGTGCCGGAGCCCGGGCCGTTCAGGTTGGAATCGTCGGTCTTGGCATGGCTCGTCAGGGTGGTGACGTTGGCCTGGCTGTAGGGCAGGCCTTCTTCGAACGGAACAAGCGACAGGTACGACGTGGCCCCGGAGCCGGTCAGGTTGCCTGATTTCACATAGCTGTTGTAGTTGCCCTGGACCGTGCCGCTTGCGACCTGGTTCGTCGGGTGACGGAGGATACCAGCCGTGCTGTGCATGTCAGGATGGCAGGTGCCGCAGAGATCGCCCATGCCCGAGCTGTAGGCCGTGCGGGTCTGGGTGTAGTACTCTGACCTGTTGTAGTTGCTGTTCACAATTGCGAGCGGCGGGTTGTTGCTGAAGGTCACGCCGTCAACGGTGTCGCCGCCGCCACGGAGCAGGCGGTAAACGCCAGTCGCCAGATTCTCGGACCCAACAACTGTCGGCTGGGAGCCGTACGAACCGGAGGTCCAGATCGCCTGGCCGGTCTTGGCATATGTGCCCGTCGTCAGATAGCGGCCTTTGCCATGCATGTCATGGCAGCTGGTGCAGGCGAGCTGAGCGCCCGGATACGTGCCGCCAGGGGCCGTGACATTGGTGGGGTCAATAACGTAAACGCCGCCGGGGTTGCATGCAGCAATAATGTTATGGCCATGGGCGTCGCCCAGGTCGGTGGTCGCTCCACCACGGACAGTGAAGTAATAGCTCTTGTGCAGCCAGCCGAAGTCACCACCAGGTGTCTCATTTTGTGGCGGTGTACCAGGGGGCATAAGTGAGTCGGGGGTGGATACATGGAAGCTGCCTACACCAGTATGGCAGCTCAGACAGGTCGAACTGTCATCACAGGCTACCAGGAGGTTAGCATTTGCTGCATTGTGCATCTGATGGCAGCCCACGCACTCGGCGACGCCGCCCGCATGGAACGCGAAGCTGATTCCGCTCAGCCCGAACACCACCGCGGCTGCAGCGACAAGGATAAGACTTAATTTGTAAACCTTCATTAGAATCCTCCTTATTGATTTTTGTGCTCCGGCAACCCGGCCGTCCCGTTTCCGGGACCCGTTGGCTTTGTGCCCCCACCTTGCGATAGGTTTGCTCTTTTCGGAGGATTGGGTGTGTCGGCTTATCCGACACGGGTACAACGTACTTCTTACTGCTTACTACTGCCCACTTTTTTTATTCTATTCCGGCTTTCACCTCCTTTATCTATGGAATTGTGTCTTCAGTTGTAGATCAGCCTGAAAACACTGACCCCTCGGTTACCGGCCTGTGATATACAGCTTGTCGCTGCCATCCACAGCCATTCCCTCGGGGGTGATCACAAACTTCTCGGCTCGTTCACTCAACCGCCGATTTCCATCAGGAACTGAGTGTTACTGTCATATACGCTGATGACGCTGTGCAATTTGTCCGCCACCCAAAAGTTCCCCTTGTTGTCCTTATTGATTTTTTGTATTCCCGCAACCCAGCCGTACCGTTCCCTGGATCCGTTGGCTTTATGCCCTCACCTTAAGAGGGGTTTACTTTTCGGGAAACCAAACGTGTTGATATAGCTCAAAAAATGTGTATCAGATACACAAACGCAAAAAAGTGCTTTCGATTTTTAGGTGAGAAAAAATCGGATGGGTTTTTATAGAATAATAAAGTTGGGAGAAGTAAGCAGAAGCTGCAACGTTATAAGTGTATATTCCATCCAATTGTTGGTCAAGATTAATTGTAGGGTATTTTTAGGGTAGTTACGAAAAGTTACGCACAATATTGATTATTCATTCTTTTTTTATTTTCTATCCTATTTTTGGATACCGCCCGGGCCTACCATTTTTATAGGGAGTTAGCTGTTATAGCTGACTCTTTTTTTGTTGGCTGTGAAGTATGATAAAAAGCATAATTTGATAATATTGATTACAATGATTACATTTAATCTCGTTCGCCCGTACAGCCCTTTTTCACACTTACAAGATAGCATTACAAATTTCAAAATAACGCCTATATTCATTTAAACTTACATGCGATTGCTTCGAGATGATCACTAAACAGCATGCCACACAGGCTAATCTAGTAATATGATAAAAAAAATCCAGGTAATATTAGGTTTTATTTTGCCAAGAGTACTAGCTAACTACTTGCTAAAAATGTCCCTTTTATTAAGAGCAAAGATATCTAATAGTTGTTTTTACTGTAATGCCCTTCAGGGGAATCTATCATTTTAGTCCATATTATAGAAAATTAGGAAATGACTTTTATGCAGGCAAGAAAATAGATTTTCATCACTGAAGTTTTACACCCTTTCAACTTACCTTCACAGCAAATCTGAGTAATAGACATTATGCACCTGTTATGTAGCTCTTGTTGGTCGTTATTCATTCAATGATAAATTCTACGATCATGAATTATAAAAGCACCTGATTACTCGACGGCCTTTCAGTATTTTGCTTGACAATCTGCATCGCATTCTGTAAATTGCCATGTGCAGTAATTGTCCGATAGAGAAAGCGAGAGGCGGAATTTTTTGTAACTATCATGAATAGATAGTAGCGAAGAATCAGGAAGGGAAAGTCCTTTCATTAGGGAGCTCACCTCGACAAGAGAGAGTAGGCGATTGAAACCGTCCGGGTATACCAAGAGAAACAAGGAGTTGGCTGACATAGGCTGACTCCTTTCCTGTTTGGTGTGTCAGTGTTTCTTATAGTTTAAGATTGCGCACGGTTGCCGGCCTATTCAATGGTAAGTTCATCATATTTATGGCATTCCTCAGCGTCAATCATTACTACCTTCCGCGCAATTACCTGTTCACTCGCGAATATGGCCGAAGATCATTGCATGATCACGAATGGCATACTGACAGGCGATATGCGGTGGGAGGCAGTGGGAAAAGCCATTTAGCGTCATAGGATCGTCACGGAGAAGCACGAGAAGCTCCGTGATGACAGAGTGAGAGAATGCAGCGCAGCAACCCCACAATCCATAAAATGAATATTACACCACTGTACATTTACATTCTTGCCTTTTTCTCCGGCATGAGCATCATGGCCGTTGAACTTTGCTCATCCCGGCTCATGGCACCGTTCTTCGGAACATCCACCTTTGTCTGGACAAACATCATTGGCGTCATCATGATCGCCCTATCGGTAGGTTACATTATCGGCGGGAAGCTCGCCGACCGGAAGCCGCGACTCGACATTCTGCTGAAGCTTCTGCTGGTCGCTTGCTCATTTCTCCTCGTGCTCCCTTTTATAGCATCGGCTATTGTCAGGTGGCTCTCGTCGGTCATGGAGGGCTTCAATTCGTCCTTCTCGTTCATATTCTTCGGCTCGCTCTCGGCCATAGCGATTCTCTTCTCGCCGCCAATCGTGATCATGGGGATGACCAGTCCGTTCCTTGTACGAATCATGGCTGAAAACGGTCATGTAGGAGACTCCGCCGGGCGAGTCTTTGGTATCTCTACCATAGGGAGCGTCGTGGGCACTTTTTTGCCTATACTGGTGTTCATCCCGACCGTGGGTACCGGCAAGACGATCCTGTTCTTTGCGGCAGTGCTTTTCATCGTGACGGCATTGGGATTTGCCAACAGGAGAAATGCGCTTCTTTCTGTCGCCGCGGCCGTACCCTTGATCTTCCCGATACCGTCCGCACGAGAGACCTCTGGCGAGATCTACACAACGGAGTCTGCATATCAGTATATCGAGGTCTTTGACAAAGGTTCTTTCCGATACCTTGTGTACAACGACGCGGCAGGTTTCCAGACGGTCGCGAACAAGAAAAGCGTCCTCACGGGCCTGAACTACTACTATGACTACTATTCTCTGCTCCCGTTCCTCTTCAAAGATCCCCCCAAAAACGCGCTTATCATCGGTCTGGGCGGGGGCATCATCGCGAACCAACTCCACTATTTTCACCCGTCCATCGAAATTGACGGCGTGGAGATAGATCCGAAAGTGATACAGATCGCCCGGACTTACTTTGCCCTGAGCAACGCGGTGAGAACATACAATCAAGACGGGCGCATCTTCGTGGACCAGAACAGTGGTAAATATGATGTCCTCGTCATTGACGCCTACACTCAGCAGGTCTATATCCCATTTCATCTTACGACGATGGAGTTCTTCAGCCAGGTGAAGCAGAGGCTTTCCGATGGCGGAATTGTCGCCATGAACGTTTCCTCGGCAAAGGAGGACGCTCCTCTTATTCAGAGCATCTGTAACACGCTTCGACTCGTATTCGGCCACGTTTACCGGATGAGAGTCCCGGGTTCTGTCGATAATGTCGTAGTAGCTTCCGATAGAAGCATAGATTTTACATTGCTCGCAAGAGCGGCCGGCACAGAGCTCGGAGGTATTGTACAATACAGCCAGGCGAACTTTAGGGAAAGTTTGTACGACAACAGGTTCAAGCCCCTCACTGACGACTTGGCTCCCATAGAGCATATGGTGGATTGGGACATTTTTAAACGAGGGATCAGGGGATAGGTCCGGTCTGAACCGTGATTTACCATCATTCGTCTTCATGACTACGATGCACTTGATATTATTGATAAAAGTCCATTTTTGCCGCCTGATCCACCGTATCGCATGATTTCGCAGATGACCCCGTTTTGTCCTACTTTTCAGTTATTTATCGCTTGACAAACCTCGTCTTTTCCTTTAAATTAACTTTTTGAATGTGCAGTTGCTGTGCCGGTAAGGACGGGTTGGGTGTAATAACGGTAAATCTTCGTGCCGGAAAGCACGGTAACGGCATAACAAGGTAAAGTCGGTAAAGGATGGGGAGTATAGATCCTTAGAACTACCTCCCTGAACAAAAACCATGTCTTCTATCTATGAGTGAAATACAACTCAGGCTGCCTGACGGTCAGGTCAAAAAGTATGCCTCTGGCATCACCGGTCAGGAAGTTGCCGAGCAAATCGGCTCTCGCCTCGCTAAAGACGCGCTTGCCATAAAATTAGACGGTCAACTTCAGGATCTGAATATCCCGGTTGAACACAACGCCGCGATCGAGATAGTGACCTTTGACGCCGCGAGCGGCCGCGAAGTGTACTGGCACAGCACATCGCACCTCATGGCGCACGCGGTCAAGCAGCTTTTTCCGCAAGCCAAGCTCGCCATCGGTCCGTCGATCGAAGAAGGTTTTTACTACGATTTCGATATTGAACGGAACTTGACGCCCGAGGACCTCGAGAAGATCGAAAAAAGGATGGCGGAACTCGCCAAGGCAGCCAGCCCGATAAAGAGAAAAGTTCTTTCGAAGGCTGAAGCCTTGTCGTTCTTTGAAAAGAGGGGGGAGAGTTACAAGGTAGAGTTGATCAACGAACTGCCTGATGGCACGATTACGGTCTATGAGCAGTCAGACTTCGCAGACCTTTGCCGGGGACCCCATGTATCGTCAACGGCAAAGATAAAGTCTTTCAAACTCCTCTCCATCGCCGGCGCATATTGGCGGGGCAACGAGAAGAACAAGATGCTGCAGCGGATTTACGGCATTTCGTTCCCGGCCAAGGAGACCCTGGACGCCTATCTGACCCGGCTTGAGGAGATCAAACGGCGAGATCATCGTAAACTCGGCAAGGAACTAGATCTCTTCTCGCTCTCCGACGATGTGGGCGGCGGATTAGTCTTGTGGCATCCGCGTGGAGCGCTTATCCGGAAGACCATAGAAGACTTCTGGCGCGACGAACACCAGAGGAACGGCTATGAGTTTGTGTTCTCTCCGCATATCGGCAGAGGAGCACTCTGGGGGACGTCTGGTCATCTCGGTTTTTACCGCGAGAACATGTATTCCTCCATGGAAGTGGAAGGGCAGGAGTTTTATATAAAGCCTATGAATTGCCCTTTCCACATCATGATCTACAAAAACAAACTCCGTTCGTACCGGGAGCTGCCGATGCGGTACGCCGAGCTTGGCACTGTTTATCGATTTGAGCGTTCCGGCGTGCTGCATGGATTGCTGAGGGTTCGAGGCTTCACACAGGATGATGCGCATATTTTCGTAGCTCCCGAGGAGATGGAAGCGGAGATCATCCAGGTGATCGACTTCACAGTGCGGATGCTCAGGACCTTCGGGTTCGATGACTTCAAGGCCTATATAGCCACGAGGCCGGAGAAGGCCGTGGGCGATGATACCATGTGGGAGAAGGCAACTCAAGCCCTCAAGGTGGCGGCGGACAAAGTGAATCTCGGATACGAGATGGACGAGGGCGGCGGCGCATTTTACGGCCCAAAGATCGATATCAAGATCAAGGACGCCCTGGGAAGGCTCTGGCAGTGTTCGACGGTCCAGTTCGATTTCAACTTGCCGGAGCGATTCGATATGAACTTTATCGGCGTCGACAACCAGGCGCATCGGCCTTATATGATCCACCGGGCTCTTCTAGGATCGATCGAACGGTTCTTTGGCATGCTGATCGAGCATTACGCGGGAGCTTTTCCGGTCTGGCTTGCACCCGTTCAAGCCCGGGTGGTGACGATCACCGACAAGCAGCTCGTCTACGCCAAGGAAGTGCGGCAGAATCTGCTTGCCGCTGGAATCAGGGCCGAAATCGACGCGCGCTCCGAAAAGATGGGGTTCAAAATCCGCGAGGCCACTCTTGAAAAAGTGCCGTATATCCTCGTGGTGGGAGATAAAGAAGTGCAGCAGAACGCAGTGGCGGTGCGCGAGCGCGGGGGTAAAGACCTCGGCGTAATGCCGCTCGCGGAATTCATCACTGCCGTGCAGAACAACATTCAAGAAAAAAATACGAAAACAGAGCTGAAGAGGGGGTGATTGTTTATCACTAAAATTACGACGAGGATCAATTACCAGATCAAGGTGAAGGAGGTCAGGGTCATTTCCTCTGATGGTGAGCAGCTCGGTATTCTTGATACCCGGGAGGCGATCCGAAAGGCAGAGGACCTCGGATTTGATCTGGTCGAAGTGGCGCCCACTGCAAAGCCGCCGGTCTGCCGAATCATGGATTTCGGGAAATACAAGTACGAGCTTGCCAAGAAGGCCCATGAATCCAAAAAACACCAGAGCGTAATAGTCGTCAAAGAGATCAAGCTGAGGCCGAGGACGGACGAGCACGATATCCAGTTCAAAATGAACAACATCAAGCGGTTCCTCGAAGACGGCAATAAGGTCAAGGTTACCATCATGTTCCGCGGCAGGGAGGTGGCGCACACGACGTATGGCAAGGCAGTGCTTGACCGCATCGTTAATGACCTCCAGAACGAAGCTGTCATCGAACAGCAGCCCCGCATGGAGGGGAGGAATATGTCGATGCTGTTAGGGGCGAAAGCAAAATAGCGGTAATCCGTGAAGAGTGATGAGCGATCCAACGGGGAGACGTTCTCCCCTCTTTGATATGCGGGGACTGTAAAACTCACAAAGGCGGAAGGGGAAAAAATGGCAAAGATGAAATTGAAGACCAAGCGGAGCGCTGCCAAAAGGCTGAAAGTGACGGGCACGGGCAAGGTCATGAGGCGCAAAGGCTGGAAGGGCCATCTGCTGACCGGCAAGAACGCTACGCGTAAGAGACGGCTGACCGGTGCGTTCGAGATCACCAAGGATAATAAGGAAAACATCAGGCAGATGCTTCCATACGGAAAGATATAACATCTGATGCTCCTTATTCCCGAGAGCGAACCTCGGAATGTGGAGTGAGAATAAAAAAGGAGGTCTGAGGATAATGCCGAGAGCAAAAGGCGGCCCTAAGACAAGGGCTAGAAGAAAGAGAGTGCTTAATCAAGCCGAAGGATACTGGGGTGCAAAATCGAAGCTGTTCCGCACAGCGACCGAGGCTGTGGACCGTGCGCTCAAATATGCATATCGTGACCGGAAGGCGCGCAAAAGAGATTTCCGAAGGCTTTGGATAGCGCGCATCAATGCCGCAGCAAGGCAGAACGGCCTGTCGTACAGCAGGTTCATTGCCGGCCTTGCCAAGACCGGCGTGGCCCTGGACAGAAAGATTCTTGCGGATCTGGCTGTGACTGACCCCGCCGGCTTTACGAAGCTCGCGGAGACCGTTAAGACGGCGTCGTAGCCTGCCTTGGTCGTGTCAGGCTTGAAACATGGAGGCCCCGGGATTTACCGGGGCCGTTGTTTTTTATTGACATATCGCAGTAATTCGGTTAAAAAACAACAGGTAAATTATGTCGAAATGCGGCCGTTCACGTATTGCGGCCTTCATGGCTTGCACAATCCTGCTGCTTCTCAGCGCAGAGGCATACCCGTCTTACAATAGCGAGGCCGGGCGCAAGTATGCTATCGCCTCTCAGCGTCTGGCTGACCTCAGAAAATCCACGAAGAAAAAAAAGTACCGCTCCTATTGGATGGACTGCATCCGCACCTTTGAGCTTGTCGAAAGGAAATACCCGAGGAGCCCGAGCGCCTCAGAAGCCTGTTTTGACACGGCAGGGCTGTATCTGGAGCTGTACCAGCTCAACAAATATCCGCGGGACCTAGATCAGTCCATACAGGTGTACGGGAGATGCCAGGCCGCCTATCCGCAACATGCCAAGTCTCCGGAAGGTCTTTATCGGGTTATCGAACTTTCCCTCGATTATAAGAAGAACGCATCCTTAGCAACAACAACCTATACTAAGCTTGTTGAGACGTACCCTGACAGCGTCTGGACCGAGAAGGCACGGACACGTCTAGGCCTTGCCGTTCCAAAAAAACAGGAAGAATCTGGAATCAAGAAGATGCCTGCACCGGTGATTGCTGCGCCGGGGAGGGGAATGCCAGCCGCCGTGGTGAAAGAAATCCGATACTGGTCGGGTGGAGCATACACGCGAATCGTTATCGAACAGAACAAATCCGTCAAATTCCAGGCGCAGGAGCTGAAAAATCCCGATCGTCTGGTATTCGACATCCTGAATGCCCGCATAGGCAAGTCGGTCGATAGAGACCCGCTGCCTGTAAACGATGGCATCTTGAAACAGGTGCGCGCCAGCCAGTACGCCACCGACATTGTGCGGGTCGTCCTCGACCTTGCGAGCATCAAGAGCTATGTAGCATTCCCGCTCCACGAACCCGAGCGCCTCGTCATTGACGTAACCGGCGAACAGGGCGGGGAGACCGAATCCCAGGTTGAAAGCGCGGAGTCGGGAACAGAGCTGAAAACCGGGAAGCCCGATGAGCCCCAACCGGTACCGACGCCCGAAACAAAGAACGAGTCCCAACCGGCACCTACGCCCGGAGCAAAGAACGAGCCCCAAGCGGTGCCGATGCCTGAAGCAAAGAACGAGAACAACGATACGAATTTGTCCCTGTCACGGCAGATGGGGCTCAAGGTAAAGACAATCGCCATCGACGCCGGACATGGCGGGCACGACCCCGGCGCGATCGGCAAGAGCGGTCTCATGGAAAAAACAATAACTCTCGACATCGCCAAACGACTTGCCGTCTTGGTCAAAGAGCGGTTAGGGTGTGAGGTGATTATGACGCGCGACCGCGATGTTTTTATACCGTTGGACCAGCGTCCCTTCATCGCCAAGTCCAAGGGAGCTGATTTGTTTGTCTCGATTCATGTAAACGCGAACAGAAGGCGGAATGCCCATGGCATCGAGACGTATATCCAGGGCCTCAAGGCGTCTGACCGTGAAGCAATGGCCACGGCAGCGCGCGAGAACGCGATGTCGACGAAGCGGCTGAGCGAGCTAGACTCGGAGATTGACAAGATATTGAAGGATCTCAAACAGGATAACAAGCTCGAGGAATCCCTCCAGCTTGCTCATACGGTGCAGGCATCGCTTGTAGACTCAGTGAAGCCCGTGCAAAAACACGTCGTGAATTTAGGCGTAAAGCGGGCGTTCTTCTACGTGTTGATCAACACCCAGATGCCGAGTATCCTTGCCGAAGTAGGGTTCATCAGCAATCCGGATGAAGAAAAGCAACTAAGCAAAGGATCATACCGGCAGAGCATAGCCGAGGCGCTTTTCCAGGGCGTGAAGAAATACGTGGATACACGGTCGCCGCAGATGGTGGGAATTTGAATGAGATAAAGGCTGCAAGAGCCATACGAGGGCACCGTATGCTTTTCTGCCTGCTGTATGCGCACTGACCTCTGCTATCCTGCTTCAGCCTTCTGACTTCTGTTTTCCGATGCGGCTCTCCCTCCGCTCGAAGAGATAAGATATGCGTCGATGAAGGCGTCGATATCGCCGTCCATCACTGCCGAGACATTTCCCACTTCCACGCCGGTTCTGTGATCCTTCACCATCTGGTACGGCTGAAACACGTAGGACCGGATCTGGCTTCCCCAGGCAATGTCCTTCTTCTCGCTTAGCAGCTTCCCGAGCTTCTCTTCCTGCTCTTTCTTCCGGAGTTCATATATACGTGACCGCAACACCTTCATGGCTACGTTCTTGTTCTTGAGCTGGGAACGCTCGTTCTGGCACTGAACCACAACGCCTGTGGGCAGGTGCGTGATGCGGACGGCCGAATCAGTTTTGTTCACATGCTGTCCACCGGCGCTGGAGGCGCGATAGGTATCGATGCGCAGATCCTTCTCGTCGATCACGATGTCGATGTCTTCTTCCACTTCGGGATACACAAAGAGGGAGGCGAAGGACGTGTGCCTGCGCTTGTTCGCATCAAAAGGTGAAATGCGGACAAGCCGATGCACACCAGCCTCTGCCTTGAGCCTGCCGTAGGCATAATCGCCTGATACCGTGAATGTAACAGATTTGACCCCGGCCTCCTCGCCAGCCTGATAGTCGAGAATCTCGGCCTTATACGCTCTTTTTTCAGCCCAGCGCAGGTACATGCGCATCAGCATTTCGGCCCAGTCCTGCGCTTCGGTTCCCCCCGCGCCGGGATGGATCGAAACAATTGCGTTCGATGCGTCTTGTTCCCCGGAAAGGAGCGCTGCAATCTCGGCGGAGGCGATGTCCTTGAGGATAGATGCAATGTCATGCTCCAGTTCCTCATGCATTGACGCGCCGCCTTCTTCCGCAGCGAGCTCGGCCATGGCTTCCAGATCGCTCAGGCGATTCGAGAGGGATCCCCAATCCTTGAGCGACCGTTCAATCGAGGATTTTTCCTTTAGTGTCGCGTTCGCCTTGTCTTTATTGTCCCAGAAACCAGAGGTTTCCATGAGGCGGGTAAGTTCGGCCAGACGTGCTTCCTTGACAGGGGTGTCAAAGATGCCTCCGCAGGGTCTCTATTCTATTACTCACGTTTTCCAGTTCGCGCTTCAGATCTTCTAAAAGCATGCAAATCTCCTATTTGCCCGATGGGTGAATGCAGAGGGGTAAAAACCGATACACTCTACACGTTCCTTCTGTTTATCCCGTGTACCGATTATACCATAGAGAAAAAGAACAATCAAAAACTAACAGGGAGAGCGTTTGCCTTCTTATCCATACAGGGCGTAGGCGATGTTCTTTTCACGATACGGACCCCGCGGTCATGGAAATCTTGGGCGAATTGCTGCCAGGAGCACTATGCTTGCAAACACGCACAGATAAGAGAATACATCGCCATATCTTGTGTAAAAGGTTTCGAAGCTACCCGGCGTGAGCCTGCGCGTCAGGTATGCCCTGGTGAAGATGGAGGAACTGTCGAGGATCCTGCCCTGCGCGTCGATAAAACCGGAAACGCCGGTATTGGCGGCACGGGCCACGGGCACGCGGTTTTCCACGGCGCGGAAAACGGCTGTGGAAAAATGCTGATAAGGTGCCGAGGTCCTGCCGAACCAGGCATCGTTCGTGATCGTGGTGATGATGCCGGCTCCGCGGTCGACGAATCTCCTGACGAGGTCAGGAAAGATGATCTCGTAGCAGATGACGGTCCCTATCTTGACTTCCCTGGCGCCGGCACCATGCGGAATGACGGTCATTACCGTATAGGTGCTCCCTGATTCAAAATCACAGGCCGCCTGCACCATCTTCACGGCGAAAAACAGGATATTTTTAAGCGGCACATATTCGCCGAACGGTACGAGGTGGAGCTTGTGATAGACTGCTCCGATCATCCCTTCCTCCGTGAGCAGGAACGCGGAATTTCTGAGATGCATGTCCCCCCCGAGTCTGCCTCCATATGTCGGGCTTCCGAAAAGCAGAGGAACGCCGTTACTTTTCACGAATGCCGTGAGGTCCATGCGAAGCATGCTCTCGCGTTGTCCCTTTCCGTTGAAATAAAAGGGAACCGAGGTCTCAGGCCAGATGACGATATCAGGCTGTTGCTTCAACGCTTCCTGAGTGAGACGCGTATAAGCGGCAATCACCTCCGTCTGGTACGCAGGGTCCCATTTCTTGTCCTGTTCGATGTTGCCCTGCACCACGGAAACCGTGACAACACCGCTGTCCTGCCGGTTGTGAAGTCGCATAAATCCGTATCCAAGCACGATCGTCATAGTGACTGCGCTTATGATGAGCAGAGGATACCTTTCCCTGTCCATGAGGAATTCGGCAACCGCTGCGTTGACTAGGACGATCAAGAACGAGACGCCGTACACGCCCGTAACGTCCGATATCTGGATCAAAAGCAAGGAGCGGTATTGTGAATAGCCGAGGAGAGACCAGGGGAATCCGCTGAAGGCATGGGTACGTGCGAGCTCAAGTGCGGTCCAGATCGCAGGCGCCGAAAGGGGAAAAAGCAGAGGATGCTGCTTCCCGAGGTGCACAACGGCGCCGCCGAAGAGTGCCGGATAGAGAGCCAAGTAAACGCAGAGGAGCAGGGTGATGAGCGATGCCGGGATGAGCGGCACGCCTCCATAGGAGTGGATAGAGTTCGTGATCCAGTGAACAGTTCCGGCGAAATATATGATCCCGGTGGTGCCGCCGAGCAGGAAGCCGTTCCTTACGCTCTGCCCGTTGAGGGCTAAGAACAGCGGAACAAGGGCAATCCACGCGAGGAGGTGGATATCGAACGCGGGGAAGATGAAGACCAGGAGCAGGCCCGATGCTGCCGCGAGAGCCGTGCTGCGGAAATTCATGCTATTTTGCCGCCTTCTGCCCCTGGATCCATCTGAGAAGGCCGTCTTTCATGCTGCTGTTGATGCTCTGTTCTCCGGCGGATGAGGACACAGCCGCCGGAGGATGAGCTGTTCTCGGCTTCTGGGAAGCCTTATGCGAATTGGGGGTTGCTCTGACCGGTGCGGGCTTGAATGAGGCTGCAGGACGCTTCTGTTCGTCCTGGAGAGCGGTACTGAGTGACGCTATCGCGTGACGATAGAGGATTTCCCGTTTCTGGCTTTCCACGATGACGACATAGCTGTCGAATGCCCTGATCCTTCCTGAGACCCGGACATTGTTCTGGAGGGTCACTGTCACGGGAACTTGTGCCTCCTGGTAGGAGCTCAGCATTCTATCGAAGAGATTCGCTTCCATGGGTCCACCTCTAACGATTGATCGTGGTAATCGAGTGCTTATAGTACAAGTGCTGCCTGCCACCCTCCTTGAGCAGGATGGTAAAATTGTCATAGGCCTCAATGTTAGCTTTAATACGCTGACCGTTGATGAGGAACAGGGTGAGAGTCTGATTTTCCTTGATGGCTTTGTCGAGGAATTCCTGCTGGATGTTCGGCCTGCCCGATGAGGCATCGGCGGATATCGACGATTGATCCGCGGGACCAGATGACGATGGTTGAGCAGGAAAGGTGAGAATGGGCTGAGCGGCGGTCAGATACGATATCTCTTGCTTCAGGATTGTGACGATTTTGCCGTTCTCTTCGAGGTTGATTTCGTACCGGCCTATATCACGGATGATGCCTTCATGCTCGATCTTGTTCATCTGACCGATTCGAAGCGTTACCGCGCTTGCTTGAGCCTGGGAAAGGAACTGGGGTTCGATGGCTTGCTTCGATTCTTCCTTCAATACTTCCATTATTCAAAATCATATATGAAAAAGCCGGCTTTTGCAAGAAAATTTTCCGGATTGCGCTTCCTCCTTGGACAATACATCGTTCGATCGATATTATTCGGATCTTCTCTTAAGCGGGTTGACGGATGTTTACATATCGCGCTACGTAAGCCCTGCCGTATGGTCTCGCACTCAAGGGGCTTCTCTTCAGTTATTAATATGTGCCAGCACGTGCCGATTTTTTTATTTATTGACATTTGGTTGAGTATCACTTATTATTTTTTTTATTATGTATGAACTCATGGTTGAATCGAAATTCGCGGCAGCGCATCAATTGCGGGGCTATCAGGGGAAGTGTGAGAAGCTGCACGGCCACAACTGGCGTGTGACCATGGCGGTGACAGCGGAGCGCCTGGACGATCAAGGCCTCGCAATCGACTTTCATGACCTCAAAAAGGCTCTCCGGGAGGTGCTCGACCAGCTCGAACACACTTTTCTGAACGATATTTTCCCTTTCACCCAGATCAATCCATCGTCCGAGAACCTGGCCAAGTGGATCTACGACAATATGGCCAAGAAGATAAACGATGAAAACCTCGAAGTCGCCAGCGTAACCGTATGGGAGTCAGACACAGCGTCGGCGAGCTATTTCGAGTAAACCCCGTGATGATCTGACGCCAGGGCGCAGATAAACTCGAAATATCATTCGAAAATGCGCGAAGGTAGCAGTGCAAAAGTTTTCTCAGGCAGATCGAGATTGGTTTGCGAGCGATCTTTCCTTAATACAGTAAGGTCTTATCAGTTTGTTCATGGACTATAAAATCGCCGAAAAAATACTTTCCTTGTCCGGAGACCTCAAGGCCGATGCAGCGGAGGTATTTCTCCGTTCCTACACGTCTACGACCATCGAAGTTAAGGATCAAAAAGTCGACGCTTTCGATCGCGCCCGGGATATTGGGGGAGGGCTCCGCGTTCTCATCAATGGGAGAATGGGATTCGCTTTTACGACGGATCTGTCAGAACGGGCGCTTAAGACCCTGGCTCGCGCAGCGGTTACAAACGCACAAAACACCCAACCCGATGAATTTCACTCAATTCCTGGACGTCCCTCCGCGGCATACCGGAATGTTGAAATTTACGACCCACTTATGGTCGCGTTAACCGAAGAGGAAAAGATTGACAGGGTCATGGTCATGGAGCGCGAAGCCATCGGTGTTGATCCAAGGATCAAGCGCATTCGCAAGGCATCGGTGAGCTTCTCTGAATCGGAGACCCTGATCATGAATACGAATGGAGCCGAGGTCAATTACCGCGGCACAGCAGGATCTTCGAGCATTGAAGTCGTTGCCGAGGACAAGGGTGAGTCGCAGGCGGGGTCCGATTTTGACGTGAACAGATTCTATCGCAGGCTTCTGATCGACGAGGTGGGGCGGCGAGCGGCGCGGAAGGCTATAGGCATGCTTGGCGCCAGACACGTAGACTCCGTGAGGGCCCCGGTGATCCTTGAAGCGGAAGTGGCAGGGGAGTTCTTATCGATCATGTCCCCCGGTTTCTCGTCGGAGAATGTTCAGAAGAAGAAATCGATCTTTACCGGCAAGCTGGACAGAGAGGTTGCATCACCGCTCATAACGGTCTTTGACGATGGCCTCCTGTCCGGCGGGCTCGGGACCGCGTCATCGGATGATGAGACCGTGCCGATGAAGCAGAAAACAGTCATCGAAAAGGGAAGGCTCGCGATGTTCCTGTATAATACCTATACCGCAAACAAGGTCAAGACCGTTTCGACGGGGAACGCGGTGCGCGGCGGGTTCAAGGGCATTCCCGGTGTCGGCGTGACGAACCTGTATGTTGAACGGGGTAAAGACTCTTTACAAGATCTCATGAGTTCTATGGGCCGTGGATTGCTGGTCACAGAAATCATGGGTGCTCATACTGCCAACCCCATATCAGGTGATTTTTCCGTGGGAGCGACCGGATTTTGGGTCGAGCACGGAAAGAAAGCCTTCCCCGTGCGGGAAATAACCATCGCAGGAAATATCCTCGACCTGATGAAAAACGTGGATGCAGTCGGCAGCGACCTGCGTTTTTCCGGCAGGATCGGCAGCCCCTCAATCAGGGTCAAGGAACTGTCAATCGGCGGGAAGTGAACCAAGACGTGCGACCTTCATCTCAACATCTGCCCATACGCCTTTTTTACTAGTTTTGACGGCATCCTAAAAAAATATTCCCTCCACTATACTTCACATTCAATTTATGCTATTAATAAAAACAGATAACAATGATGACCTATGCCGCAGTTCACGGGCCAATAGGTAGCGGTGTGTCCGGTCCTATATTTATAAGGTTTTTCTAAAAGAAATTTCTTACTCTTAATGGTTGACCTCCCGATAAAGCTAAACCCTTCGTGAGAAGGGGACGGAAAGCGGCGGGTCTTGTTAAGAAAAAAGACGGCCGAGCTGCCGAAGGGTAATCCTTTGGTATGCTTGGCTTTTTTTATTTTCAGACTCACTAGTTTTGACTATAAACTTCAGATTTTTCAGGAGAATGCAGATGCGAATTGGATTTCAAAAATGTATTTTATTAATTCTCGTTTCAATTTCCCCCCTGATGACGACGCTTGTCTTGCCGACAAAGGCAGAAGCCGTCCAGGCAACCTTCCTGTACAAATTGTCCAGTATCACAGGCCCTTTTATGATCGCGGGGGGCGGGATGTTCGTCGATAAGGAGCGGAACGAAGTCTATATTGTGTATCAAAACATAACTTGGGTGTTCAATAAAAACGGGCTGGAGATCTACCGGTTCAATGAAGACAACAGTCTCGGCAGGCTATCCTCCCTGTCGGTGGACCAGGACGGCACCATTTTCTTCCTTTCCTATGATGATAGAGGAGCGTACGTGATCATCCAATGCAACTATCGGGGAGAGCAGACCGGCAGGATAGAGGTCACCGGACTGCCGACTGACTTTTCCGGCTTCGAGAATTTTTCGCCGACACACATGGAATACCGGCAAGGACAATTCTACCTTGCAGACGCGCGCACCCTCAGGATCGCGGTCGCCGACATGAACGGCAAGGTACAGAAGACCTATGATCTTATGCCTCTCCTTAAGCTCAAGGAAAAGAACCGGCGCGATTACGAGCTGGGCGGCTTCAGCGTGGACAAAGAGGGCGATATGCTGTTCACCGTTCCGGTCATGTTCAGGGCTGGCATACTCTCTCCGGACGGGAAGCTAACTAACTTCGGCCAGGGGGGGGACGCTGCGGGGAAATTCGGGATCGTGTCGGGCATCGTAAAGGACAACAAGGGGAACTATCTGGTGGCGGACAAGCTGCACTGCGTCATCAGCGTGTTTGACAGAAACAACAAGTTCCTCATGGAATTTGGCGGCCCGGGGGATGGGCCAAGCAATTTGATCACGCCCGATGCCCTAGCCGTGGATGGCGGTGACAAGGTGTTTGTCACCCAGGGCGGGAACCGAGGAGTCAGCGTTTTCAAGTTAGATTACGATTGAAAGAGCATCCTAATCTAAAGGAGGTGAAAGCAGGGACAGAATAAAACAAGCGGCACAACCAGTGAGCAGGCCGTTCTGACCAGGCGGATGAACCAATAACGTAATCCTCCGAAAAAGTTAACTGAACGAAAGGTCGGGGCACAAAGCCAGCTGGTCCCGGAACGGAAAAAACAGGCAGTTGGGACTGTCGGAGAATGTAAAAGGAGGGGTATTATGAAGATTTACAAATTAAGCCTTATCCTTGTCGCTGCAGCCGTGGTAATCTTCGGGCTGAGCGGAATCAGCTTCGCGTTCCATAGCGGCGGCGTCGCCGAGTGCGTCGGTTGCCATCAGATGCACAATGCAGCAAATGCTAACCTCCTGATCGCCGTCGATGACAGCTCGACCTGTCTGAGCTGCCATGGTGCGGCTGGTCAGTCCAGCTACCATGTAGCAAGCCCAGATTCAACCATGCCCGCGGGCACGCCGCCGGCCAATGAAGGCCCCGGCGGTGATTTCGGGTGGCTACACAAGAGCTATTTGTTCACGGTTGCAGGTTCGGCAACAACCGACCTGGGCGACACCCATGGCCATAACATTGTTGCTGCCGGCTACAGTGGCGGCGTTTATGTTGCTGACCCCACCAATATCACGGCCCCGGGCGGCACATTCAGTTCAGCTCTGTTGGCCTGCACAAGCTGCCATGACATGCATGGCAAAGGCCGTTGGCTGTCAACGGGTGTTTATGCCAAGACCGGCCAGTCGATTTGGACCTCCGGTTCGTATGGTGACTTGCCGACAACTTCGGGGACCGAGAGTCTGGCGACAGGTGTGTACCGCATGCTCCGCGCTGTCGACACCGTTAACGGCGTTACGTTCCCCCCGACCCCGCCGGTAGCGGTTGTGAACAGCAACTATAACAGGTCAGAGTACTACACCCAGACCCGCACGGCCTACGGCTCGGGCATGGGCGATTTCTGCGGGACCTGCCATCCTGACATGCACAGCACGGCAGGCATAAGCCGTCACCCTACGAACCAGGTCGCAAGCGGCACGGTCATTGGCAACTACAACAGCTATGTCATGTCAGGCAATATGCTTGGCGTAGCAACCACCTCGTACCTGTCTCTTGTTCCGTTCGAAGAAGGCGTTGCCTACAGCATTACCAACATCAGCATCCTGAAGAGCCATGCCCAGACCGACAACTCGGTCCTGAACGGGCCGGGCTCCGGTACCGTGCCTGCGACGATGACGGTGTTCTGCCTCTCCTGCCACAGGGCGCATGCGTCCGGCTGGGATTCCATATTCAGATGGAACAACCAGGTTACGACCATCACGGTCGCCGGCGCTTATCCTACCGGGAATGACGAGGGTTTTGGCCGTACCTCGGCAGAGGTGGCAAAAGCCTACTATGACTACAATGTATCGAAGTGGTCGGCGTTCCAGCGCGTACTCTGCAACAAGTGCCATGCTCAAGACTGATGTATATAAAGGACGGAGAGCAAAAAGAGGGCCGGCATGTACGGTCCTCTTTTTTTGTCTCATCGCACCCTAACCCTTCACGAAGCGTCCGATAAGCTCTATTCTCCGTACGCTCTCGCTACTGGCAAATGCGGGGTAGCGAACAGCTTGATTTAAGTGATATATGCTTGGAATGGCCGTGTTCTGAGGCTGGGCCGGCGTACAGCACAGGGCATAAACTTGTCGATTGTTCTGGTATACTTTACAGTAGAAGGACCAGGAGGTGTGTGATGCGGTATAAAAGAGAATTAATTGTCATCGCGTTACTTATCATCTGTATGACCAGCCTTGCTCCTTTAGCGGTTGCTGAACCGGCAGAAGTCCATACGATAACGGCAACGGCTAACGTCAATGGCAGCATTTCTCCGGCCGGGACGGTCTCTGTTGTTGCGGGTGGCAGTAAAACCCTTACTATGATTCCTGACCCCGGCTACCAGGTTCTAAGCGTGATCGTCGACGGAGCGAACCAGGGCGCCGTGACGACCTACACATTCACGAACGTCACAGCGAACCACATCATAGCCGCCTACTTCAAGCCGGTAAGCTATACTATCACGGCGTCGGCTGACGCGAACGGCGCCATCAGTTTCCCTGGCGTGAATACGGTGAAACCCAAGGGCAGTATGACCTTCACGTTCACAGAGGACTCAGGTTACCACGTAGCCGACGTGCTTGTGGACGGTGTTTCAAAGGGTGCAGTGAAATCCTACTCCTTCGTCAATGTGATGGCAAATCACACGATAAAAGCCACGTTTACCGAGAATGCATGGTACACCATTGATGCCAGAGCAGGAGAAAACGGCAGCATCTCATCATCAGGAAGGGGATCCGTCCCGGGTGGTACGAACCAGAAGTACAATATCACCCCTGCTTCAGGATATCGGATAGCTGACGTGGTCGTCGACGGTATATCCAAAGGCGCACTGACATCCTACACTTTCTACAACATCCAGGCACCTCACACGATTGCTGTGACCTTTACAAAGGATGTCTATACAATCACGGCTGCGGTGGCAAATTACGATCACAGCACGCAAGTCAAGGGCGTCATCGCGCCGTCGGGAATGATCACCGTCGCCGGAGGCGCCAGTCAGGTCTTCACCATAACTCCAGACCCGGATTACGAAGTGTACAGTGTGCAAGTTGACGGCATCCAACAGGGAGTGATAGCCTCATACGCCTTCTCGAACATCCGTGCGAACCACACCGTAGATGCCTACGTCAGGCCTATCACCTACACCGTCACAGCAAGAGCCGGAGGAGGCGGCAGCATCGATCCCCCAGGAGTCACGACGGTGAACACCGGAGGAAGCCAGACCTTCACGATGACTCCACAAGAGGGATATCACATCGCCAACGTGACTGTCGGACCGAAGGGCGGGACCATGAGTTCGGCAGGAACGGTCAGTTCATACCTCATCAGCAATATCAAGAACAGCATGACCATTGAGGCTGTATTCGCGCCGAATCCGTCGTATACCATCACGGTAAAGGCAGGAGCGAACGGAAGCATCTCACCGTCAGGCAACATATCCGTGCTGGGCGGAGCAGACCAAAAGTTCATCATCATCCCGGATCCGGGCTACCGTTTGAGCGAGCTGATCATTGATGGCGCAAAGCAACAATACCCGAGGACCTCGTACACCTTCCGCAGCATACAAGGGAATCACTCCATCAGTGCATCATTCGTACCTGACGTGACTATCAACGCCACAGAGGCTCCAGGAGGAAACGTCATCAAGTGAATAGGGGAGAAAGCAGCGCGATCCGGCGAACACGGGGGCATTAATTTGATAAACCCAAATCAGGATGAGTGGTGCGCAGCATGGATGCGGTCGAATGAACCGTGGTGCGATAACAGGCGTTGCCTTCAGGAACTTCACGGTGAACCACACCAAATGATGCTCATACTGCGGTCTTCAAAGCAGGTCCATTAGCGCAGGCATAGCCGAGTTTGCAATTACAGCATGCTGTCTACGGGCTGTCCTCCAGCCTCTTTCTGCCGATCCTCATCCGGCCAAACTCTGTTCTCAATCTGCTTCAATAACTCACCGAACGTTTCGGGATTGATTGCCGAACAATAAACTCCATGAAAGCGTCGTGCAAGGGCCTTTGCCCAGAATCGGTTTACGAGATCCGTTTTGTTGAACACGACAAGCCGGGGGATATGGTCGAGACCGATTTCGACCAATATTTTGTCCACGGAAACCATCTGCTGCTCGAAGCGCGGATTGCTGATGTCCACCACATGCAGGATCAGGTCCGCGTCCTGCATCTCATCGAGAGTGGCGCGAAAAGCCCCCAAAAGCTCTTCGGGCAGGTCCCTGATAAAACCCACCGTATCGGTGATGACCACCTCGCGGTCTCGCGGGAAACGGAGCCTGCGCGTGGCAGTATCGAGCGTCGCAAAGAGCAGGTCCTCCGTCCTGACCTCGGATTTTGTGAGTGCATTAAATAGAGTTGACTTGCCCGCATTCGTGTATCCCGCTATCGAAACAATGGGTATTTCGCTCTTAATGCGTCTTTCACGCCGCTGGTCCCTTGCCCTGCCGAGGGCATCAAGCTGCATCTCGAGCCTTCGTATCCTGTCACGGGCCCGGCGCATGTCAATCTCGAGCCGCGTCTCACCTGGACCTCTGCCGCCGATACCGCCTGTAAGACGCGAGAGCGCCGTGGATCGCTCCGAGAGTCGGGGGAGGCGGTACTTGAGCTGTGCCAGTTCAACCTGCACTTTGCCGTCGCCGCTATGGGCCCGGCGCGCGAAAATATCGAGGATCAGCTGAGTACGGTCGATCACGCGTATCTCGGTGATGTCGCCAATGGCCTTGACCTGTGCCGGCGTGAGGTCCTGATTGAAGACGACGAGGTCTGCACCGAGTTGCTGAGAGCGGATGATGAGTTCCTTGAGCTTTCCCTCACCGAGCAGATATCGTGGATTGATGTCGTGCGGTCTCTGGATCACCGTATCGAGAACCGTGATGTTGTCCGAACGGGCGAGCTCCTTGAGCTCTTCGATAGACTCTTCCTGCTCGTGTCTGCTCTTTTTCGAGACGCTCACCAGGATGGCTCGGTCTATTGCTGCAACCTCCCGGGCCTCCTGCGCCCGCTCCATCTGGCGTTCGATATCTGCGATGAATTCTGCAGCATCAATGGCCACGGAATGCACTGACTGGGGCGGCAGAATATCATAGAGCTTCTCCTCGGGATTGGGAGGAATCAGATACGCGATCGAAATGTCTCCGGGAAGACCATCGTGACGGACGCTGAGAGACGCGATCATGTCCAGCCGAAGGAGCGCCAGGTCCGTAAGGTCCTCCTGGTTCAGCGGCTGGTCCTTGAGATGGGTATGGATCAGCCTTACGCCGCGGAGACGCCTGGTGCCGAGCCGATGCTCGGAGAGGTCAGGGATGAGGATATCCCTGTCCGTGCCCACGAGCACGTTCCTAATGTTGCCGGAGCGGTCGATGATGAGGCCAACCTGCCTGCCGATCGCGGCTGATGCCTCAGACAGAGCGCGTGCGGCCTCGGGGGTGATGACCAGGCTCGGGGGCATCTTCCTGCGGTACAGCCTCTCCAGCATCTTCATTTCCGCGGGCTTGAGACCGGTTATGTTGCCATGGACAGATGGGATAGGGGACTCCTTGTTGTGTCAGGGCGTAGCAAAAAAACACACAGCGCAGGCATGCCAGCCTGCGCTGAGAAAAAACATTCTCGTTGGGATTTTATTTGCGTATTTATCCCATCAATTCATATAAAAAAGCGAGTTCTATTTCACCAGATATACGATATCGTGTTCCCGTGCATGATCCTTTACTTTCAGCCCGACACTGCGGCCGGCCGAAGCCACGTCGACATGCTGGTGCTCGTATTCCATGGAATCGATTGTTTGCGTGAAATCCGTTGTGTGCCCCTTGACGTGGATGGTGTCTCCGGCCTTTATCTCGCCTTTATTCACCTGGATAACCGCGACGCCAAGGTGACTGTAATAGTGCGTCACGACTCCGGCGGCCACTTCATTCTGTGCCGGCTCTTCCACGGGAGGGATGCTGCCCGACGGAGGACCGGGCGTAATCATGGTCGGCTTTGCCGAAACAGCCCGTTTGACTGCTGCTTTTGCTGCCACTTTTTTCTTTACGGCTTTTTTTGCAGCTTTTTTCTTTGCGGTTTTCTTTTTGGAGGAGACCTTTTTCTTTGCCGGCTTCTTCTTTACGGCCACTTTTTTCTTGAGAACTTTCTTTTTCACTGCTTTTTTGACTGATTTTCGAGGAGCTGGTTTCTTTTTCTTTTTTTTGCCTTTTGTCTTATTAGGCATAAGGGAACCTCCTCCGTATTGTTTTATGATATCTCATGTGAGCGCGCATTTTCACAATGCCTGCGCGTATACTATCGGTTTTATCTTCCGATAAACATTTATGGTATCTTTTTTCCGCCCCTACGAAAGGCAGGAATCGTAAAAATTGTAGCAAAAAATGAGTAAAAAGCAAGATAAAAGAGCACGAATAGGCTTGCCGGAAGCGGAAAATCTTGCGCCATGACGGGCTGGATAATAACCCCCACCGGGCGGACCCAGACGTTATCCCTAGCGGTGATTTGCTGACGAAGATTTCCATGCCTAAGAAAAGTCGGTCTTCCGTCCAGAGCATGCTATCGAGATGATCGTCAGGGAATAATCGATAACTTACTGTAATTATTATGAATACAGGAGAAAAATTGCTTACATTGTTAACAAATCCTCGTTAAAATGAACAGAAAATTAAAACCCTATGACGCAAAGCGATATGCTTCAGTAACAACTTGACATATATTACGAGTTATGAAATAATTGAACAATTTTACTATTAGTCAGTGAGCTGCCATGCCATCAGCACATTGTTCATATCCTGTAATAAGGAAATAGATTACAGACGATGTATCAGGCGATCGATGAATAGAATGCCGGACAATTCAAAGAGTTTAAAGAGTTTATGGAAAATTGTCGTCGTCACTGAAATAGAGCCGGACGGTACATGCAGCCAATTTTTAATTAATATTCTAATCTAAGGAGGGAGGATATGAAAAAACGTTATCAGTTATTATCCATCTTGGTTCTGCTCATCATACTCGCGTTCAGTTCCACTGCAGCATACGCAACAAACGGTTACTTCGCTAACGGCTATGGTGTAAACGATCAGGCATTGGGTGGTGCCGGCGTCGCCTTGCCGCAGGATTCCCTCGATGCAGCCGTCAATCCTGCAAACATGGCATTTCTCGGCAAGAGGTATGACTTAGGGATATCCTTCTTCAACCCGAACAGGCAATACACCGTCAGTGGTAATCCTTCAGGCTTTCCCGGTACGTTCGGTTTAGCGCCGGGAACGGTGCAGAGTGATGAAAAATGGTTCGTGATGCCTTCTTTCGGTGCGAACTGGATGCTGGATTCTAACAGTTCGGTCGGTCTCTCAATATTCGGGAACGGAGGCATGAATACAGATTACAACACGAATACGTTCGGCGGATCTTCAGAGACCGGGGTTGATCTCATGCAGTTGTTCATCGCGCCCACCTATGCCAGGAAGCTGGCTCCCCAGCATGCCCTAGGCATCACGCCTATATTTGCGATTCAGCGTTTTCAGGCAAGAGGCCTGCAGGCATTCGCTAATCCTATGTTTTCGAGCAGTCCGAGCGACGTTACGAACAACGGATACGCCTACTCGTACGGCTTTGGCGCGAGGATCGGATATCAGGGAGAAATCGTGCCGAATCTGCTGAATCTTGGTCTCGCTTACCAGACGAAAACATACATGAGCCAATACGACAAGTATAAGGGCTTGTTCGCCGAAGAGGGTGATTTCGACATTCCCTCCAACTGGACCGTCGGCTTGGCAGTTAAAGCGATGCCTGAGCTGACCTTTCTGTTCGACGTGCAGCGCATCAATTACAGCGAGATCAACGCCATCAATAACCCGATGCTGCCCAACCTTATGACCGCTAAACTTGGCCAGGGAAGCGGGGCTGGTTTCGGTTGGAAGGACATGACGGTGTATAAGTTTGGAGTGCAGTGGAAGAGCAGCAAGGATTGGACCTGGAGGGTGGGGTACTCTTATGGCAGACAGCCTATCCCGAGCAGCGAAGTGCTCTTTAATATCCTTGCTCCAGGCGTCATAGAGGAGCATATCACTGGGGGCTTCACGGTGGCTACGGCCAGTAATCAGGACCTGAACTTTGCGGTCACCCGCGCCCTCCCGCACAATGTCACGGGCCCCAACCCCTTGGAAGTCCCAGGGCAACAGACTATTGATCTCAAGATGGACCAGTGGCAGATAGCAGTGGGTTACTCGTGGAAGTACTGATGGATTAGTGAATAATTGCTCAATCGAAAAACAATGCGTTTAAATCATTCAACGAAAGGGGCGTCAATCTGGCGCCCCTTTCGTTATTCCTGCCCGCTGAACATGTGTCATAAATTCGCGGCTTGACCACGTAGTCCGATTCTGTACAAGTACATGCTTCGCTTGCTGCCTCATATCTTCTGCGTTAGCCTGACGCCCTCCTCGTGCGCACGGCGGGCACAACAAAAAGCGGGACAGTACGGAGGAGAAGCTCGAAAGAGTTCGCGCCAGATCCTCAGGAATGCATTGAACAGACATTGATTGGCGAGCTTGAATAACTATGGCTTGCTATTACGCACCATATCAGGTAAAATCCTCCGCCAGATATGCGCTCTTCTCGATAAAGTGTCCCCTCATTTTTTATGAATATCCTTTTCATCAAGCTGTCCGCCATTGGCGATGTTGTGCAGACGCTGCCCGCGCTTGAGGCGATCAAAAAAACCTATCCCGACAGTGACATCACATGGGTCGTCGAAGAGTCAGCGGCCAGCATCCTCGACAGTCATCCGCTTATCAGCAGGCTCCTGATCTCACGCAGGAAAGCATGGACCCGCATGCTCAAAAATCCTTTTTCCTTCTTCCAGGGCCTCGGCAACATCATCCGGTTCTTTCGCGAACTCCGCGATACGCACTATGATATTGCGATCGACTTCCAAGGCCTGTTGAAGAGCGGGATCCTGATCGGCCTGGCGCGGGCCCGGCGGAAGATAGGGTTTGATCGTACGCGTGAGCTTTCGTACCTGTTCCTGAACGAGCGTCTGCCTGCCTATGATATCGACAGACATGCCCTCGACCGATACCTCGATGTCGCCAGTTATCTCGGTGCAAAGGACCCGTCGCCGGCATGTACGTTGCCGATCGAACGTGAGATCTCCCTGATCACACAGAAAATAAGAGGGGTGAACCCGGAAGGGAGACCGATCGTGGCAATCAATCCGGTGGCTCGGTGGAAGAGCAAGCTATGGTCCGAGCGGAAGTTCGCTGAGCTCGCCGACAGGCTCATCAGCGAGCGGAATGCCGTTGTTGTTTTTACCGGAGGTCCTGATGACCGTGCTGCGGATGCGAGGATCATTTCAATGATGAAGCAATTCGCCGTGAACTGGGCAGGGGAGACTACGCTCAAGGAACTTGCAGCGCTTGCATCGCGTTGCGCTGTTTTCATAACAACCGATACAGGGCCCATGCATCTGGCAGCCGCTGCGGGAGGAAGGGTCGTGGCCCTGTTCGGCCCTACGGCGCCATGGAGGACCGGACCGTACGGACCCTTCCATGCAGTGGTACGGGCGGGGCTCTCCTGTTCGCCGTGCTTCAAGCGGAACTGCGATGACGATATGCGGTGCATGGAAGAGATAACGGTCGATGATGTGATGAGGAAGATAGAGCTCTAAGAGATGTAGATCTCGGCGGTCTTCTCGATGTATTTCACGATCTGGTCGAGGGTCAGCCGTCTGTCATCGAGTGCCCATTGGAAAAAATCTTCCAGCGACTTGAATGAACCGTAAGCGGCGTAGTGGTCGGCGATAACGGTCGATGACATGGTATCGGTGACGATCTGGCCTGACGCTATGACCTTATCCATGAGCTTCGGAAAGTGCGCATACCAAGAGGAATATGTTTTGGTCTTCCGTTCGCGAATTCTCTCCTTGATCATGTTTAATACCATGCGGTAGAGTTGAGCCTGATCGCCGATTGTGTGCTGCGGGTCAATGAGGAGGGAGTACATGCCTATGGCCTGGTTGATCTCAGCGTACTGTCCCTTCCTGAAGTATTCCTCAATCTTGACCTTGAGTTTCTCCATGGTGTCGATGCTCGAAACCGTGACTAATTCAGGCATGCAAATCTCCTCCCAGAAACATGGGTTAACAGCAATGCGCAAAATATTATATCAATTCGGGAAAGGACGCAAGAGATATTTTAAACTTTGGTTTTACTCCGGGTCTTAATCTGGGCAGCCCGGGAGGTTGTACTTTGGCGATATCCGGCGAAATGCAAGGGGGTTGTACTGCTATTTAACAAGGAGGTCCATTATCCTCATGTGGACAGCGCGTTCAAATAACTGCTGAGATTTTAAAAAAAACTTGACAGGTGAACACACGTTCACTATAATATAACCATGCCATCGCAAAGCGTTACAGAAAAGAAGATTCGCTCCCGCATCCGGGACATCGCCCGGTTTCGGCAGGAAAACGGCAGGATGCCAAGCTACTCTGAACTAGGCGAGCTCACCGGGCTGAGGTCTAAAAACGCTGTCTTCAAGCTCGTGGGAAGACTGGAGAAACTCAAGGTACTGGAGCGGGACAGCAAGGGGAGGCTCATTCCAGGGTCGATTGCCAACCCGGTCAAGGTCCTTGGAACTGTCGAAGCCGGCTTCCCGTCTCCTGCCGAGGAAGAGCTGGTTGACACCCTTTCTCTCGACGATTTCCTGATCCAGAACCGTGAGGCAACCTTTCTGCTCAAAGTTTCAGGCGATTCCATGTCCGGCGTAGGAATCCTGCCGGGAGATATGGTCATCGTGAACAAGGGACAGGCGGCAAAGAGTGGCGATATTGTGATCGCCCAGGTTGACGGCGAATGGACGATGAAGTATCTGCGGAAGCGCGGCGACAGCATCACCCTCGTTCCCGCAAACCCCAAGTATCAGCCTATCAAGCCGAAGAACGAGCTCAAGATTGCAGGCGTGGTTACCGCGGTGGTAAGAAAATACAAGTAGCGCGCTCTGTTTTGTGGGCAGACTGGCCTGCTTGACCGCATAGGCAAGCAGGTCATTCTGTCATTTTTTTCTTATGCAGAACGATCAGCCCTTAACTATATCTTCCTGGCCGCGAGCCATTCTTCATCTTGATGCAGACGCTTTCTTTGCGTCCTGCGAACAGGCGATCCATCCGGAGCTCGCGGGCAGGCCGGTGATCACCGGCAAAGAGCGCGGCATTGTCGCCGCGGCGAGCTACGAGGCAAAGGCACGCGGCGTGCAGCGGGGAGTACGGCTTTCCGAGGTAAAGATGATCTGTCCCGATGCCGTGATACTTCCCTCAGACTACGAGACCTACAGTCTTTTCTCGGTGCGCATGTTCGAAATCCTCAGGCGTTTCTCGCCCGACGTGGAGGAGTACTCCATCGACGAGGCCTTCGTGGATCTGACAGGTCTGCGGCGGAGCTTCCACGGTCCTTACGGCATGATCGCCTGGAAGATGCAGAAGGCCATCGAGACCGAACTGGGGCTTTCGGTATCAGTCGGTGTGAGCCTCTCGAAGGTCCTGGCAAAGATAGGATCGAAACATAGGAAACCCCACGGTCTAACCGTGATCCCCGGAAGGGACATCCATCTCTATCTTCGGAACCTGCCCGTGGAAAAGGTCTGGGGTATCGGTCCGAACACGGCAGCGTTCCTGAGGAAGTTCGGGATAACGACTGCACTCGAGTTCGCGCAAAAGGACGAGACGTTCATCGGACAGCACCTTTCCAAGCCGTATCGAGAGATCTGGCATGAACTGAACGGTAGGAGTGTGTACCCTGTCACTACCGAATCGAAGAGTAGTTACCAATCCATCAGCAAGGCGAAGACCTTCACCCCTCCGTCTCAGGACGAGGCATTTGTTTTTGCCCAGCTCGCGAAGAACCTTGAAAACGCCTGCATCAAGGCACGGCGGTACCGTCTGGCAGCCACCAGAGTCATCATTTTTCTTAGAAAGCAGGATTTCACAAGCAACGGAGTGGAAATAAAGCTGAGCCGTCCTACAGCCTATCCCGTGGAGATGTTCGGGCCGCTTCGAGAGGGTTACAATCATCTGTACAGGCCGAGCACACTTTACCGCCAGACAGGGGTCGTGCTCTCCGGATTGACAGCCGAAAACGGGATCCAGTATACCCTTTTCGACGATACGACGAAAATAGAAAAGATGGCGAAAGTCTACGATACAGTTGACGTAATATCGCAGAAATACGGAAAACACACGATCCAGCATGCGGCAAGCCTGATGACGAAACTGCAGGCCCAGCACGAGGGGGAACGGGGAGACGTTCCGCAAAGAAGAGGGGAGCTTTTTAAGGGAGAAAATAAGCGGCAGAGGCTGGGATTGCCTCTGCTTCACATAAAAATTTAGTTAATTCGGCCGTCTTCAACGGTTTTTCAAGCATCGCCTAAAAACCCGTCGCTTCAAGGCCTTCCCCCGTCCTAGCAGATACCACCGCTTGCAAAAGAGAGAAGGACCAATGAAAAACGCGAAGGGGCCTTGGCCCCTTCGCGTTTCATAAATTACTTGGCGCTTTCCCCGCCATATCTCTCGTTATAGAACTTCTGGATATTCTTGAGCTGATCCTTGTTCATGCCCTTGAGATACCAGTCGTGCCGCTCATCGGACTCGATGTATTTCTTGGTGATCTCGTTGTACAGATCCGGACCGGCCGCATCCTTCACCTGCGGCAGGAATTCCGTGTAGAAGTTTTTGGCCACTTCGTAGATGCCGTGCCACCAGGCATAATCCGGACCCATCATGGCCGCACCATGACGCGCGCGTCTCCCTTCATGGTGCCATAATTCAAAATAGGTCCATTCTAGTTTGTTCGAATAATCATTTGCTTTGAGTTTGCCTTTATCAATGAGCTCTTGCCGGATCGCAGTCGCAGGTTTTGCGAATTTATCATTGTAGAAGTTCACCAAGTTGTCGAACTGCATATAGAAACCATCCACAAACGGAGCAGCATGGCAGCTGCTGCACACATCCTTCATGCTTTCCCTCTTTTTATCGGCGTTCTCCTGTTTCTTAGAAATGGGCGGCCTCAGGGTCCAGCTGATCCGGGCACCCACGTCGTGCGTTACGGCCTGGGTCGGCGTTGCGCTCATATGGCAGGTGGCGCAGGTTGGCGCAGCGGTATAGTCCTTACCGACGATCCAGGAGTCTTTATGCATGTTGAGACGGTCCTTGTTCGCCTCGTAGAGAATGCCATGCTTCGACTCCTGGTAAACTTCGATTTGCGGATGATCCGGACCAAGATGGCACTTGCCGCATGTCTCAGGTTCGCGCGCCTGGGCCTTCGAGAAGTTGTGTCTTGCGTGACAGGCCGAGCAGGAACCGCGGGATCCGTCAGGGTTTATTCGGCCGATGCCTGTGTTGGGCCACGTGTTCGTGTCGAGCTTCCCGTTGGCGAGGACCTTCACGACTCCTCCATGGCACTGGCGGCACCCCACGGTGACTACCTCGGGACCGCCGACGACCTCACCAAGGTAATTGTCAAGAGAATTCAGGACGTCTTGTGCTTTAGCGTGATGGCTCTCAGTCATCTCCTTCTCTTCCTTGGCATGGCATTTCCCGCAGTCCTTGGGCGTCACAATCACATGGATGGTAAAACCGTTGTGGTCCATGGCGGCGACGTCGGATTTTTCCGCTTTGTGGCATGTATAGCAATCCACACCCTTGTCAGCGTGTTTGCTGAGTCGCCACTCCTGCACGAACGAGGGTGAATACCCCTCGTGGCAGCCAATGCACGCCTGTGCCTCGTTGGACACTTTTGCCGCCGCAATAGTTGTCGCCGCATGCGAGACGATTGCGCCAAACAGCGCTGCTGCAAGAACAACCGATATGCTCCTCGTTTTCATGCCTAACCTCCTTATTTAGATAAGAATAAAATGCGGTATATTCAATAATGACGGAGTAAACCGTTTCATGTATGAGCGCATCTCATGTTTTTTACCTGAACGAGCGTGCCGCCTGGATTCATCCATACCGATATGCCAAGGTTTTGAGATTTCCCAGGCGTGCCGCCAGTCCTTTTCACCTTCATCGCGGCAAACGGCGTTGACCCCGACTGAAAGAATGGCATTACAACGGACTTTGCCGTAAACCGGAAAGCAGTGAAGGCAGTGACTGTTCAGCAAATTGTACTAGTGTAGAATTATATGGGACAGTTGACCATGATTTAAATCATATCCCTATGAAATCCTGCAAAGATCCGCTGCTTTCCCAGAAGAACAGGCGATATTTTATGATGGCACAGTGCAGTATTGCCCAATTTAATCAGGCTGCCGAAATGCTGATGGACACCCTTCGCGATGCAACTCAATAATTTCGAGCATCGCCGTCATGTCTTTTCTCAATGTTTGCAACAATGCCTTGAAATCGTTCTGGTTTTATGCGATAATCGCATCTCGTTATGGATCCTTCCCCGGGGTTACTGACTAGATACGCAGACACTTTCATCATTCCTCTCTGGACCGGATTGCTCATGCTGCCGTTCACCGGCCCGGTCAATGCACTGCGCATTGCCGCAGCGACAGGAGCGGCGATAATCGTGTGGAGGCTGCTCAAAGCTGATGCCGCCGCTTCCCTGCGCAGGAGCGTGACCGGGATATTCTACCGCATCACTGCTGCATACTCGCGGACGGTATTCCCGGTAAAGCGTTCTGCCATTCTCGCAATTCTGATCATTGTCCTCCTTATCGTGCCGCTTTTCCTGAACGACTATTACCGCGATGTAATGACGCTTACGGGCATGTATATCGTACTCGCGCTTGGGTTGAATATCTTGGTAGGACAGGCAGGGCTGCTGAACCTCGGTTACGTGGCGTTTTATGCGGTTGGCGCATACACGTATGCCATCCTCTCCACGACATACGGCCTGTCGTTCTGGCCAGGACTGATCGCGGGAGCGCTATCAGCCGCAGCGTTCGCGGTGCTCCTTGGTCTGCCGACTCTGAGGCTGCGCGGCGATTACTTTGCCATTGTCACGCTTGGTCTGGGTGAAATCACTCGGATTGTGCTGAACAACTGGGACAGTCTGACCGGAGGCCCCAACGGCATTTCTCATATCGGAAGGCCGTCGCTTGCAGGGTATGTGCTCCACAGGACACTCGACTTTTACTATCTTATCTTCTTCATCGTTCTCCTGAGCATCTTCGCCATGCACCGCCTCATCTCCTCCCGAATCGGCAGGGCGTGGATAGCGATCCGTGAGGATGAGATTGCTGCCGAGGCCATGGGCATCAACACGTTCAGGCTCAAGCTCCTGGCTTTCGTGCTCGGATCGGCATGGGCGGGCATGACTGGCGTTTTCTTTGCTGCGAAAATGGCATTCGTCTCGCCAGAGAGTTTCACGTTCTTCGAATCGGTCATGATCCTCTGCATGGTGGTGCTCGGAGGTATGGGGAGCATACTGGGCATCGTACTCGGCGCATTCATCCTCATCACGCTCCCGGAACTGTTCCGTGACTTTCAGGATTATCGGATGCTGGCGTTCGGGGTGGCCCTCGTGCTCATGATGATTTTCAGACCGCAGGGACTTCTGGGTGCGGTGAAAAAGACGGTTTAGCCTCTTCACGAAGCCTTAGCAGTCGAGACAACTATGTTGTTATTAGAGACAAAGGACCTGACAAAATATTTCGGCGGGCTCAGAGCCCTCGACGGCGTGGACATGAGGGTCGAGCGTGAACGGATCGTGAGCATCATCGGCCCCAATGGGGCCGGCAAAACCACTTTCTTCAATTGCATCACCGGTATGTATCAACCGACGAAAGGGAAGGCCGTCTTCCACGACCGAGATATCACGGGCATGCCGCCACATGATATAACGGCCATGGGCATAGCCCGAACCTTCCAGAACATCCGGCTCTTTGGCGGGATGACCTGCGCCGAGAACGTCATGGTGGCCGCGCACTGCCGAACAAACGCTGGAGTGTTCGGCGCGTTCTTCCGGCCGGACCGGGTGAAGAAGGAAGAGCGGGATATGGGTTACCGGGCCATGGATATCCTGAAATTCACGGGAATCGAGAACAAGCATGCCGTTTTGGCCGCGAACCTATCATACGGTGACCAGAGGCGGCTTGAAATAGCGCGTGCGCTGGGGACCGAACCTCATCTTTTGCTCCTCGATGAGCCGGCTGCCGGCATGAACCCGCAGGAGACGCAGGAACTCATGAACCTGATACGCAAGATCCGCGATAACGGCGTGGCCATTCTCCTCATCGAACACGACATGAAGGTCGTCATGGGGATTTCGGACCGGGTGATCGTGCTCGATCACGGCGTCAAGATCGCTGAAGGATTGCCGAAAGATATCCAGGAGAACTCCGACGTCATCGAGGCCTATCTCGGCAAGGAGGGTCTTCATGCTGAGGCTTGAAGAGGTGTCGGTGTGTTACGGCATGATTGACGCTCTCAAGGGCATCAATCTGACCGTTGAAAAGGGAGAGATCGTGGCCTTGATCGGGGCGAACGGAGCCGGCAAGTCAACGACCTTAATGTCAATTGCCGGCATTTCCGCGTTACGGTCCGGCAGGATATGGTATGAGGGATCGACGATATCGGGCCGTCCAGCACATAAGGTCGTGCAGCTGGGCATCTCCCAGGTGCCCGAAGGCAGGCGCATTTTCCCGAGATTGACTGTGCGAGAGAATCTGGAAATGGGAGGTTTTTCCAGGAACAAGCAGGAGCTTGCCGGTGACATTGAACGGGTGTTCGGGATGTTCCCCGTGCTGTCCGAGAGGAGTAGGCAGCTCGGCGGCACCCTTTCGGGCGGCGAGCAGCAGATGCTTGCCATCGGCAGGGCGCTCATGTCCCGGCCAAGGCTTCTGCTCTTGGACGAACCGTCGCTCGGCCTGGCCCCCATCATCGTGAGCAGGATATTCAAGATCATCAGAGAAATCAACCAGCAGGGGACGACGATACTTCTCGTGGAACAGAACGCCAAGGCAGCGCTCCGTCTTGCGCACCGCGCGTATGTTATGGAGACCGGGAAGATCGTGATGCAGGGTGAAGCTTCCGTCCTGGAGAAAGACCCGGGGATCAAGAAGGCCTATCTTGGAGAATGAAATCAGAGCTTGAAATACCATCGAAGATCGCTAGTTTTGCCCGTAGTTGCTTTCCTCTGTCCCCTGCTTTCTGTCATCTGATATGAAAAACATCAAGCTCACTCTTGAATACGATGGAACGAACTACCATGGGTGGCAGTCCCAGCCCGGGACAGGCAGGCCAACAATACAGGAAACGCTCGAACAGGCGCTCAAATCGATCGCAAAAGAAAATTGTAAGATAGCTTCGTCTGGCAGGACCGATGCCGGCGTGCACGCCCTCGGCCATGTGGCCAATTTCGAGACCTCGAGCAGTATTCCGGCGGACGCGTGGTGCCCCGTGCTCAACCGTGTGCTTCCCGCTGATATTCGGATTGTCGCTTCAGAGGAAGTCCCTTTGCATTTCCACGCCCGCTACAGCGCGACAGGCAAGAGCTACGAATACATCATCCTAAACCGCAGCGCTCCTTCTGCCCTCCATCGCAACCATGCCTGGCATGTCGACCGGAACCTCAATCTGAGAGCCATGCGCCGCGCAGCAGGCGTTCTGATCGGCAGGCATGATTTCTCCGCCTTTCGAAGTTCAAAATGCAGCGCAAAGACGCCGGTGAGGACACTCACGGCGCTCACCATCAAAGAGAGGGGAGAGTTCATTGAAATCCTTCTTGAGGCCGATGCGTTCCTGATGCACATGGCCAGGAACATCGTCGGAACGCTTGTGGACGTCGGTCTCGGCAGGTACTCAAGGGACGACGTGAATCAGATGCTCTTGTCACGGGACCGAAGCAAGGCTGGAAGAACCGCGCCGGCACACGGGCTTTACCTGCTCAGGGTATCATATTCTTAAACAATGACCATGGTCTTCCCCGCGCTCGGCGGCCTTTCCTCAATCTGTAATTTTGCAAAATGTGCTTGATTATATTTCCCCGTTATGCTATTTTTTGCATTGTCTTGCCCTAAAAAGGTATTCCCCGAGCACGGATGATTTGTTCTTCGAACAATAATTTTCTTTGAAAGGAGACAGTATGAGAATTTGGTTGAACGCACTTTCGCTGTTGTTGTTCATCCTCGTTCTCGTTCCGGCGGCCGGCGCGATGCCCGATGCGGCGACGTGCTTAGGCTGCCACGGATCGATGGAGGGGGCCGCTAATGTTAACCAGGATAAGTTTGCGAAGTCCGTCCACGGCTCGTTCGATTGCGTCATGTGCCATATGTCCCTGAAAGGCGCGCAGCACCAGGGACTCACCGGCAAGGCCGACAAGGCCACCCTCGAGCTTGCCGCCAAGATATCCCCGAAAAGCAAAATCGATCCTATAGCGCAGGCAGCATGCGCCCAGTGTCACCCCGAAATCTACCAGGGGTATACAGACAGTGTGCACGGGAAAAATGTCATCGTCAAGAAGTCTTCTGACGGTCCGGTGTGCACGAGCTGCCACGGGTCCCCGCATACTATTCAGCCCAAAACGAGCAAGGAGTCCGCGGTAAACCACTTTAACGTGGTCCAGACGTGCGGCAAGTGCCACGAAGAGAAGTTCATGGCCGAAAAGTACGGTTTTTCCCCGCTGGTCATGGAACGCTACCTCGAGAGCTTTCACGGCAGAAAGCTGAAGGTCGGACACCGCAACGCGCCCGCGTGCATCGACTGTCACGGCTCGCACAATATTAAGAGCGACAAGGACCCGTCGTCGCCCGTTGTCGGCGCGAATAAGGTAAAGACGTGCTCAAAATGCCACCCAGGCGCCACGGAAAAGTTCGTTGCAGCGATTACCCACAAACCGCTCCATCCTATCGCACATTTCGCCGAGATCGTACTGATCATCCTCACCGTGAGTGTATTTGCCTTTATCTGCATCCACGTGTTTCTGGATATCTATGCGGACATCCGCGACCGTCTGTTCAGTAAGGGAGGTAAGCATGAATAATAAGAACATTCCCGCCGAGATAGAGAGGTTTGACCTCTCAGCAAGGATTCAGCACGTCATCATGTTCACGACGTTTTTGCTTCTTTCCTTCACGGGCTGGGGGCTTAAATACGCTTATCAGGAACCGGCGAGCGCATGGATCCGGTTCTGGGGGGGCGCGAAGAGCGCAGGGATCATCCACCGCGCGGCAGGCATCACCATGCTCCTCGATTTCATATACCACCAGTTCTACCTGCTTAACCTGGCCCGTAAGAGGGACCTGCGGCTGACGATCGTTCCGACGCCCAAGGATGTCCTTGATGCGTTCCACAACTTCATGTACTTTTTCGGCTTCAGGAAAGAGAAGCCATATTTCGGGAAGTTCAACTATATGCAGAAATTTGACTACTGGGCGGTGTACTGGGGCATGTTCATCATCGGGGCGTCCGGTTTCTTCCTTGCGTTCCCGGTGATGGTATCATCGCTCTTCCCCATGTGGTCGATCCAGTGGATCTGGGACGTCATCTTCATCATGCACAGCGATGAGGCGCTCCTGGCCATCGTGTTCATCCTCATCTTCCACTTCTACAACGAGCACCTGAGGTCCGAGGTGTTCCCCATGAACTGGATGTGGCTCACCGGGAAGATGTCCACCGAACAACTCAAACATCATCACCCGATGGAGTATGATCGTTTATTCGGCGGGAATTCCGAGAAGAAGGAATAGGCATCGAAAAAGCAGGATCACTGTTTGTCGTACGCAGAACGGCAGCCTCACAGGGCCGCCGTTCTTTTTGGATATGTCATGACCCGGGACAGGCTGTGTTTCTTCAGGTCCCGGAGCTAGAGGGCAGTCTAGCTCAGTTTTTCCAGCACGCCCTGTTTCATTCTGAGCCGTCTCGGGGCGCGGAGCGCGATCTCGGAACTATGGGTCACCATGATCATGGTGACGTTTTTTTCCCGGTTGATCCTCTCAAAGAACGCCATGATCTCCGCCTCCGTGTCTTCGTCAAGGTCTCCGGTCGGCTCGTCGGCGAGGATCACCTCCGGCTCATGAATGAACGCCCGTGCGATCGCCACGCGCTGCTGCTCACCTCCGCTCAGCTCAGATGGATACCGGTCGACTTTATCGCCGAGTCCGACGAGTTCGAGCAGTCTTACCGCATCTGCTGCCGTCTTCTTTCCGCCAAACACGGTGGGCAGGAGGACATTCTCGGTGGCTGTGAGGGTGGGGACGAGGCTCGCAAACTGGTAGACGAAACCGTACTTCTCGTTCCTTAGCTTTGAAAGCCTCATGTCGTCATATTCCCATATGTTGGTGCCGTCTATGGTGACGGTGCCGGTATCGGGCCGGGCAATGCCGCCGATCAAGCTCAGGAAGGTGCTTTTACCGCTGCCGGAGTGGCCGACAATCGATACGAATTCTCCCTGTTGGATGGTAAGATCAACGGGCTGGACCGCCTTTATCGTTTTTCCAGAGACGGTGTAGGTCTTTGATAACCCTTTCAGCTCGATCATGCGCTTCCTTTCTTTCGGATACTTCTCATGAGGAGGATGATGGCGACGACCATGATTATGCCGCCGATGCTTGCGACGAACCTGACGCCCGGCACCATGCCGTAATTGCACGGCATCCGGCTGCTGTGACAGTATCCGTACTTATCCGGGAGCAGGAACGCAATGACGTACAGAACGATAGAAGCCGCCGCGCTGACTATCGACATGACGGTCGATTTGAGCACGAACGCTCCGATCCCCACCGCTAGGAGAGCGGCCCCCACGATATACTCTGCATGGGCGGTATCGGAGCAGTGCATATGGGGATATCCCTCATACTCGCATGCCGGAAGAATATACCGAGGCAGGAGGATGAGCAGTAGTCCGCTCAGGAGCGCAGCCAGCGAGATCACATTCTTCATTTCAAGGTCTTAGCCGCAGCTTCGAAATCCATGACCGCGCCGAATTTCGCGGCATCTTTCTGATTTTTAAATGCAGCGATGCTCCAGCCCATGGGGGTTCTGAACTTCTTCTCAGCATGGACGTAGTTTGCCATGCGCGCATCGATCCAGTCGCCGGTCTTGTAATCCTTGACCTCCGCTTTGAAATCGCTCAACTTCGTCCTCTTCAGGTAGGAAAACAGGTCACCGATATCGCAAAAGTACAGGGTCTTGTCCGACTGGAGGATCTTCGATTCGAACTTCGAATTGACATCCACCGACATGCCGCATTCGGAGCATTTGATCGTCTCTGCCGCCGGAAGGGCCGTGAAGGAGAACACGATCAATGAAAGTGCAAAAGACATTATTCGGAATAGGGTGGTCACGGGTTACTTCCCTTTCGCGCCGATTTCTTTTTTAAGGGATTGAGCGGTCGCCTCGTCCAATTTCGTGAGTTCATGGTATTGGTGCAGAGCGAGTTCACGCTTTCCCTTTCTCAGGTACGCCATTCCGAGATTGTACCGGGCGGTCGCATAATGAGGGCGAATGGAAATGGCCTTTTCAAGGTTGGCAATTTCGTCATCCGTTTTCCCCACCTTGCCGTATGCCACGGCAAGATTATTGTAAAGCATAGGGTCCTTGGGAAGATATTTTTTTGCTGCAGAATATTGTTTGACTGCGTTCTGATATTCGCCGAGCCTGTTGTATGCCGAACCCAGTTTCATGTAGGCGTAACCCCTGTCGGGATCGATGGCTATAACGTGCTTGAGCGCGTCCACCTCTTCACGATACATGCCGGAACGCTCATAGAGATCAGCAAGGTGATACCATGCCTCTGCATCATTGGGATTCTTGACGGTCAGCCCCTTTAATTCCTCGAACAGGCTTTTTTCAGTATTGACCGGCTCAGCCGTTTTTTCTTTTTCCCCGGGACACGCGAGGAGCAGAAAGGATGTCACGAAAACAATGAAGAACGGTTTCATTCAGCACTCCTTATTGCTTCGTAGGGTTCTACTCTTAGGACGCCGAGCGAGGGCAGCAGCGCCGCGAACAGGCCTGTCAGGATGGAGAACAGGAGCGCGCCTCCTGTCAGGGTGATCAATTCACCGGTGTCAGGGAAGAGGTAGGGAAGTCTAAGATAGTGGAGCAGCAGGTTTTTGAAACTGAAGAGGATGACGTATCCCAGAATGATCCCCGCCGCTCCGCCGGCAGCCGACAGCAGGGTGGCCTCGTTCAGTATAATTGCGGCTATATGCCTTTTATTCGCGCCGATTGCGCGCAGGAGGCCGATCTCCCTGCGCCGTTCGTTCACAATCATGTAGAAAGCAAAAGCCATGATGAGCAGGACGATGAACCATAAAACGACACTGATGAGCAAAATCGCCTTAATAAGGCCGGCAAGCTGTTTACGGACCGTGCTGATGATGGTGTCCGAAACAAGAGCTTTCACATCGCTGATGCTGTGTTCGATCCGGATTGCGACACGATCAGGGGTTATGTCGTCTTTCACCTGCACGAGGACAGTGGATATCTGGTCGCCGCCTATTTCGAGGGGCTGGAGAGCCCTTGCCTTAGAATCCGCCGCCATCTTGTAGGCGGAATCAAGGCTCATGAAGACCGCCCGGTCAAAAAAGTCCATTCCGGTGGCTTCCATGGTTCCCGCAACAGTGAACGTCGTGCCGAAAAAGGGGATCTGATCTCCCGTTATCACAGGGACCGCCCGGCCGGTGATGATCTCATTGAGCCCGAGCTTCCGTTTGAGGTTTTTTTCGAGCCAGGGTTTTACGGTGAAGTCGGTATCGGGATCGAAGGCCACAAGGAATACATCCACATTGAAACAACAGGTAAAGCTCGTGGGTTTGATGAAGAGCTGAGCGGTGGCGTTCTTGACCCCTTCGATCGACTTTACCCGATCGAGAATCGATCGGTCCATAAGAAAGTGAGTAGGCTCGCCGGACAGGAGCGCCGACTTTGCCTTGGATTCCGCGCTCTCGGGGACCACCAAGATGTCGGCGCCAAGGCGGTACGTGCCGATCTTGAGTGCGTTATTGATGCTCTTCAAAAAGAGCGTTGCCGCGAACAGCGTGCAGGATACAACC
>Ga0187766_10000078_pt1 | contig 46152 bp, 45 predicted proteins | sample 0216_QUI02_MP05__4_FD_132971 | JGI IMG/M metagenome (GOLD analysis project Ga0187766, IMG submission 132971) | Tropical peat soil microbial communities from peatlands in Department of Meta, Colombia - 0216_QUI02_MP05_20_MG | ecosystem: Environmental > Terrestrial > Soil > Wetlands > Peat ... | reverse complement strand
TCACTCGCCGAGGATGTCGCCAACGTGAGAAGGACTCTGAAGCGGGTCAGCAGTCCCGTAGTCCTGGTTGGGCACTCTTACGGCGGCTCTGTCATCACTGCGGCGGGCACAGACCCGCGGGTGGCTGCACTCGTCTATATAGCTGCATTTGCGCCCGACACGGATGAAACGACACAGAGCCTTCAGGAAAAGTTCCCAGCCACAGATATCTTCTCCCATATCGAAATTGCAGACGGGCGGGTGTGGCTGAAGGCGGACGGTGTTTCGTCATTCGCGGGCGATCTACCAGAAGAGGAGCAGAAACTCATTTGGGCCACGCATGCGGCGCCCACGGCAGACCTGTTCAATCAGAAGGTAGACGGTACAGCTTGGAGATCGAAACCGAGCTGGTACATCGTTGCCAGCAGTGACCGTACCATCCAACCCGCCTTGGAGCGTTTCGTCGCAAAGCGTATGGGAGCGAACACCTTCGAGACCGACAGCAGCCACGTTCCGATGCTGTCCCAGCCCGACTTTGTGCTCGACGTGATCCGAAAGGCCGCAGAGGCGGTGACGGAGAAGACAGCCGCTGCGTAGGGCTGCGATATCGTCGCTCCCCACGCCATGCACAACTATCGCCAATACCTCTGCGGGGCTTTTTCTTTGTGCACGCGACGCAGGGTCGATGCCGGCGGAATTCGAGGGCTTGGATGGCCTCAAGCGCACCAGGGCCGGGGTAGGCGAGGGTGACGCTAGAAGGCTTCTATGAGCTGAAAATCCGTAAGGGCAAGTCGATTTTTGTAGCGTATTCAGCGCCTTAGTTATGGTCTTCGAGTGTATTGTTGGCTGAACTGTAGGATGTACCAGCGTTAAAACTTAACACATTGATATTATTTACATAATTCGCAATTGTGGCGGATCGAATTTCCGCCAACCCTCGGAACCGAGCGCTTCGAGGGGGCGGAAGCGCGCCTTGTAGGCCATCTTGCGGCTGCCGCCGACCCAATAGCCGAGGTAGACATAGGGGAGCGAGCGCTGCTGCGCGGCCAGGATCAGGTGAAGGATCATGTAGCTCCCAAGGCTCGGCCATTTTCCGCCGGCTGCGAAAAAGCTGTATACGGCGGAAAATCCCTCCGACAATCTGTCGGCAAGGCACGCTGCGACAAGGACCCCGAGCGGATCGCGAAACTCGAGCACGAAGCTGCGGACTGGGCTGTCCTCGATCATGTTGCGGTAATCGTCATAATCCATGAGCGCCATTTCGCCGTCGCCATGTCGGGTTGCGATGTAGCGGCGGAAAAGCGCGTATTGCTCGCGGCTTGCGCGGGCGGGCACGACCTCTACGGCGAGTGGCGCGTTCAGCTTGAGAATGCGGCGCATCCAAGGCCGCTCCTCGAAACTTTCGGTCAACACGCGCACCGGTACACAGGCCTGGCACTCGGGGCAGGCGGGCCGGAACGCAACCTGGTGGCTGCGCCGGAAGCCGCCGCGCAGCAGGGTCTCATAAAGCCGGTCGCCTTCGGCACTCGTCAAATCGGTGAAAATGCTGCGCTCGATACGCCCAAAGAGGTACGGACACGGGCGCGGTCCCGAGAGATAGAAGTGACGCGGTAGTTTGGCGAGGCCTTCGGACGATCCCGACATGCCCCCATTATCCGCAAGTCACGCCGACGCCACAAGGTTAACGGCGTGCTGCCGGCATCACCGAAATTAGGGACCCAATACCATCGATTTCGAAGTCCGGATCACGACTGTGCCGGAGAGATAGTCATGCAGGCATCGCCGGCGCGTATTGAAAAGTGCAAAACCCAGCACAAGCCACATGAGGATGGCGGCTGTCATATATGACATGCCCCAGAAAACGGCGGCGCGCACGAAGGCTTGGCTCATCGTGGGGCGAGTGCCGAGCCAGCTCCGCACCTCGAGCCCCATTGTGCGCATCCCGATCGTAGCCGACCGTCGCCCACCGACTTGCAGCGCGTCGTAGAAAACCGTCACCGCCGGGCTCAAGACGACAAGGGGCAAGAACAGGAGCCCGAATGAGACAACGTGAAGGAACATGACGATCATCCAAAACACAATGATCAGCAGGATAATGAGAACAAGATCGATCAGATGGCCGAAGATCCGGCGGAAAACGATTCCTTCGTAAAGCTCGGGGTGGTCGAGCGGATCGGGCGCTGGCCCCGCCCAACTCGACGGATTGGCGTTGCTGATCGGTAACTGGCTCATGCGTTATCCCCCTTGGCGATCTCGAAAGCCTAAGGGGCTCGTGCCAATTACGCAAATGCCGTCTCGCCGGATTTCCTTCGACGGGCGCGTCCACTTTGCCGAGAATGCCCAGCGCCTAGCCTTGCCGGTCCTGGAGGAGGGTAATGCTGATGCGCCGATTGCGAGGGCTCAGGGGGTCGGTTGGGATCAAAAGGTCGGTGTCCGCATTTCCGGTCACGCGCGCAATCCGTTCGGGCGGTAGCCCTGCCTCGATGAGGGCGCGGCGGCTCGCGTTCGCACGGTCGACCGAAAGCTCCCAGTTGGTATAGTTACCCCGCGCATAAGGTCGGGCATCCGTATGGCCGGAAATTGCGATCTTGTTGCTGGTGAGCTTCACCACCTCGGCCACTTTGCCCAACAGCGCCTTCGTATAATCGTACATATTGGCGCTGCCGAGGGGGAACATCTCGAGCTTGTCCTGGTCGACGATCTGTATGCGCATCCCTTCCGGTGTGCGATCGATGATGAGGCTGTCCTTGAGGGCCTGAAGCTGGGGTACTGACTGGATCGCCTGGCGCAATTCCTTTTCGGCTTCGTCGAACGCGCGCTCCTGCTCCTTCTCGGCTATCCGCTTCTTTTGCTGATCGGTGAGCTTGGCCGGGTCGTTGACCGAATCCGTTTTCAAATCCCTTGCCAAGTCCTTGGTCGGATCCGCGCGCCCGCTTTGTGCCGCGTCGTCGTCAGCACTGCGGTTGGTGTTTGTATCGTCCTGATCGGCGGACGGTGCGTTGACCTGGGCCGGGATAGGCGGCAGGGGCAGCGTGACGTGCACCGGGCTCGTCGAGTTCATCGGGCCAGGCTCGTTTGGGCTTAACCCCCCGAGCACGCCGCCCGCGCCGCTTGCTTCCTTCGACGTGGCACCCGGTGCAAAATAATTCGAGATACCCAGCCGCTGCTCTTCCGTCGTCGCGTTCAGAAGCCACAAGAGGAGGAAAAACGCCATCATCGCGGTCACAAAGTCGGCGTAGGCGACCTTCCACGCCCCGCCATGATGGCCGCCGTGACCGCCCTTCTTGATCTTCTTAACGATCACTTCTGCGTGGTTTGCTTCCGCCATGAGACGCTCGTGTGGTCCCTGTCAGCCCGACGCATTATGCCGGCGGCAATGCGGCGTTTGATTCCTCGACCTCGTAAAAGGTCGGCCGGACATTCGAGAGGAGTGCCTTGCGCCCGAACTCGACCGAAATCGCCGGCGCATAGCCTTGCATGTGGGCCAAAAGCCCCGCTTTGATGCACTGAAAGTATTTAAGCTCCGCATCGTAAATCGCTTTCAGGCCATTGCCGATCGGGCCTACGAACCCGTATGACAGAAGCACGCCAAGAAACGTGCCGACGAGTGCAGCACCGATCAGGTGGCCGAGTATCGCCGGCGGCTGGTTGATTGCGCCCATGGTATTGATCACGCCGAGCACCGCCGCGACGATCCCAAGTGCTGGCATGCCGTCCGCCATCGTCTGTAACGCACTTGCGATTTGTGCATGCTCGGCATGATGCGTTTCGATCTCCTCGTCCATCAGCCCTTCGATCTCGCGGGCGTTGTCGGTGCCGAGCGTCAATAAGCGCAAATAATCGCACAGAAATGTAACCGCGGCGTGGTCGGCGCTGAATTTCGGAAACGCATTGAAGAGCGTGCTCTCGCTCGGGTTTTCGACGTGCTGCTCGAGGGAGAGCATGCCTTTGCTCTTGGCGATCTTGAAAATCTGATAGAGGAGGCCGAGAAGGTCGAGGTAGCTCTCCTTGCCGTATTTCGACCCTTTGAGCAAGTGGCCGATGGCGCCGGCAATCTTCGCAATGACATGCTTCGGATTCGAGATGAGAAAGGCGCCGGTCGCCGCACCGGCGATGATGAGCAGCTCGAAGGGCTGGATCAGCACCTCGAAATTGCCGCCCTCGGCCAGGAATCCGCCGAATACGGAGCCGATCACCACGACGATGCCGACGATGACAAACATTCGGATACCCCGGCTCTCTGAACTGCGCACTTAGGTCCGTTTAGGCCCCGGACAGTGGCGGAATATCCTTAAAAAGCGGTTTATTAGACCATTTCGTAACGCCCGCGGAGGCTCGGAAGCGCCGTCGCATTTTGGGCGCGAACGGCAATTTTTGGAGGGCAAATCGGTGTCCTGCCATTGCTTCGGCGCCGATTTAGGCGAATATCTCGCGTAAACCCAATCATCGCGCCGTTGTGGGGGTGATTTATGAGGAAGTGGCTATTTACCTACGTCCTCGCCTGCGTTGGCTGTTCGGCAGGTGTGCTCTTATTGTTTTGGGCCATGAACGACTTCGCGGGCCTCGGCCTCGACCTCGGCGGTACGCTGGCTGTGATCTTCGGTGTCACCGTGACGGTGGCTCTTGGGATCACACTGATGGCGCTCGTTTTTGCGAGTGACCGAAGCGATAAGGACGCGGAGGTCGGCCGATCGCAGCTCGACAAGACCGATCCCACCGGGAATTGACGAGAAATTCCACTACCTTAGCGCCTGGTCCAAATCGGCAATCAGATCGTCGACATCCTCCACGCCGCAAGAGAGGCGCACGAGTCCGTCAGAAATGCCAAGGGCAGTGCGATGCTCCCCCGGGATGGAGGCATGGGTCATGATCGCGGGGTGCTCGATCAGGCTCTCGACACCCCCGAGGCTTTCCGCCAAGGCGAAAATCTCACAGCGTTCGAGGAATCGCCGCGATGGCTCGAGCCCGCCTTTGATGAATGCGGTCACCATGCCACCGAATCCTGACATCTGGCGCGCGGCGAGAGCGTGCTGGGCATGGCTCGCAAGACCGGGGTAGATGACGCGTTCGATCTTGGGATGCTTTTCGAGCCAGGCCGCGACCGCTGAGGCGTTCGAGCAGTGCCGCTCCATTCGCAGCGCGAGCGTCTTGAGGCCGCGAAGGGCCAGGAAACTGTCGAACGGCCCGGCGATCGCGCCGACCGCGTTATGGAGGAAGGCGAGGCGGTCAGCAAGCTCGGCATTCTCGCCGACGATAACGACGCCGCCCACGATGTCCGAATGGCCATTGAGGTACTTCGTCGCCGAATGGAGCGCCAAATCGAACCCGTATTCGAGGGGACGCTGCGCCCACGGTGTCGCGAACGTGTTGTCGCAGACCGCGAGTATTTTGCGTGCGCGTGCGGCTCGCCCGATGCGCTCGAGATCGACGAGCTTAAGGAGCGGGTTGGTCGGCGTCTCGACCCAGATCATGCGCGTATCGGGCCTGAGCGCCTTTTCGAGCTGTGACGGATCGGACAGATCGGCGAAGCTCACCGCGAGACCGGCGGAACGTTTACGCACCTGCTCCAGCAAACGATGCGTTCCGCCGTAGAGGTCGTCCATGGCGACGATGTGACTTCCGGAATCCAGAAGTTCGAGCACCGTGGACGCACCCGCAAGACCCGATGCGAACGCATATCCCTGCCGCCCGTTCTCCAGATCGGCAACGCAGCGCTCGTACGCCATGCGCGTCGGATTCTGGGAGCGCGAATATTCATAGCCTTTGTGAACGCCGGGGCTATCCTGAACGTAGGTCGAGGTCGCGTAGATCGGCATCATGATCGCCCCCGTCGACGGGTCGGGGCGCTGGCCCGCGTGGATTGCGCGCGTTGAGAAGCCAAGGCGGTTTGACTTCCGCCCATTCGTTCGTTGAGACATGCGATGCTCTCCGTTGGCGCCTACTTCATCCTTCGGCGCAGATAGTTGAGAAGGTCGATTCGGGTGATCAGGCCGTGGAACTGTTCGCCGTCCTTCACGATCGCGACATGTCCGCGCTTGAATATCTCCAGCACATCGGCAATGCCCGCCGAAGGCGGCACTGTCTCAAGCTTTTGCGTCATAGCACTTGAAACGTCCTCCCGGAAGCGCTCCTCATGACCGAAGACACGAATGAGAATGTCCTCCTCATCGAGGATGCCCACGATTCGCTCCCCGTCGAGAACCGGAAGTTGGGACACGTCGTAAAGCTTCATCCGGCCGTAGGCTGAGATCAGCGTATCGTCCGGCTTGACCGAGATCGTCGCATGGCGGCGATGCTGGCGTGCGATGAGATCCGTCAGATCGCCACGCACCTCGCGCTCGATGAAGCCCTGATCGAGCATCCAATAATCGTTGTAGACCTTCGAGAGATATTTGTTTCCACTGTCGCAGACGAGGGTGACGACGCGCTTGGCGCTCGCTTGCTCCCGGCAATAGCGCAGAGCGGCGGCGATGAGCGTGCCCGATGATGAGCCCGCAAGGATTCCTTCGCTCGCGAGCAACTCTCGGCAGGTAATGAAGGCATCGCGATCCGGAATAGTGTAGGCACGCTTCACCCGCGAAAGGTCGGCAACGGGAGGAATGAAATCTTCCCCGATTCCTTCGACGAACCACGTGCCGGTGGTTTCCGAGACCTTGCCGTTTGCGATGTAATTCGCGAGGATCGAGCCTTCGGGGTCCGCAAGCACCATTTCGACCGCGGGTGCCGTGCGCGCAAAGTAACGCGAAAGCCCGGTAAGTGTACCGCCTGACCCGACGCCGCACACGATGGCGTCGAGCTTGCCTTCCATCTGGGTCCAAATTTCGGGGCCCGTCGTCTCCTCGTGCGCTTTCGGATTTGCAGGATTGCCGAATTGATTGACGAATATAGCACCCGGCGTTTCGCGGGCGAGGCGTGCCGCCCTGTCCTGGTAGTAGTCGGGATGACCCTTTCCCACGTCCGATCGGGTGATAACGACCTCCGCCCCGAGCGCCTTCAAATGGAAGATTTTCTCCTGACTCATTTTGTCGGGAATGACCAGGATCAAGCGGTAGCCTTTCTGGGAGGCGACAAGCGCCAGGCCCAGGCCGGTATTGCCGGCAGTGGCCTCGACCAGCGTGCCCCCTGGCTGGAGCGTTCCGTCCCGCTCCGCCGCTTCGATCATCGAGCGTCCGATGCGGTCCTTTATCGAACCACCAGGGTTTTGGCTTTCGAGCTTGAGGAATAGTCGGCAGGGTCCCGTGTCCAGGCGTTGCACCTCGACCATCGGCGTATTGCCAATGAGCTCAAGGACGTTTCTGCGGACCGGTTCAACGCCCTGCATTTCATTCCCTCGATTCCAAAGTCAGTGTGTAGATAGTCTCAATCCAGCCGAGGTCCAGAAGCCTCCGTGGAATCCCGCGTAGCTGTTTTTGTTGCTGGATCGAGTCGCGAGCGGGTACGGCTAGCATTCAGCTTTCCGAACTTGTCGCCGTCGCGGACAAGAGACGCCCCTTATAGCCAGCACCATCGAGCGGCGTAAGGATTTCTTGCACGTGCTCACGATTGCGCGTTTCGACGACGACGTCGAGATCGATAATTGCGACGGTCATCGTGGCGTCCTCCTTCCCGCTCAGCGTGGCACGAGAGTGAGCAACTCCCCCCCTTTACGGAGGACCTCATCACGGCTTCCAGCGATCGTCACGTAGTCCACATCGCGCCATAGTGCTGCGAAGTCGGAGAAGTGAGTGGAAAGCGGATTACCCGATTGCCCCGTCGCGATCACGAAACGCGAATGAGAAAGATCGGAAAGGTCGTAGAGGGCGCGATAGCCCGCACCGTGCACGTCCGCGAAGGGCTGTTGATCGTCGGCAACCCGGTAGCCGGCGCGGTTGAGCGTATAGTTGCCCCCATCCGCGGCCAAGCGGAGATTGACGAATCGATTTACCAACGGAATACGGTCGAAAATGCGATGGACGAATTGCGTGCGATGCGCGTCCCCCCATCGCCATAAGTCGGCATCCCTGCCGTAGCGGTCCGTAAGCCAGGCAAGGGCTCGCTTCAAGGCCTCGGCGCTTAACGCACGACAGTCGCCGGCTTGCGGTGGCGCCTCCGGCCTCGCGCACCATTCAGGATGCGTCGTGAAGATGGACTGGATGAGCTTCGGATGCTGCCCCCAGAAGCTTGGAAAAAGAGCGCCCATCTTCGCCGCGAACAGGGAACGGTCCAGCTCTCGCATCCATGCGGCGAAAATAAGCGGCTCGGGCTTTGTGCGATCCATGACGCCGTCCCAGCGCTTCATGCGCTCGAGCACGGCTTTGAGGTCCGGAGTGTCGACATCGATATCACTCACGAGCGGCAGAAGTTCACGCGCGGCGAGCGATACGATGTCGCCTTGAATTTTCGCGAACGAATCGAGGCTGGCCTGAGGCGTTTCATTGAGCAGGGATTCGATACGCGCGGCCCGATAAGGCTCATCCCAGCCCTGTGTCGTGATGTGGTGGGGATAGTCGGGTGCGGTCACTTTGTTGTTGGCGTTGACGAAGCGTCCCGACGCGGGGTCGATGCCATGCGGGAGCTCGTCGAACGGGAGCGTGCCCGTCCAGTCGTATTCCCCGCTCCATCCGGGAATGGGAAGACGGCCATCGCCCGCCTTTCGGACGGGCATCGTCCCGGCGGTATAGAATCCGATGTGGCCGTCCACGTCGGCATAGATGACGTTCTGTTGCGGTGCGCCGAAATCCTTGAGCGCTTCGGTGAAGCTCATCCAATCATGGGCGCGATCGATTCCGAATATAGCCTGGGCGATGCGATTGTTCGGATCGAGCCACGTTGCGGCAAGGGCCAGGACTGTGCCCGGCTCACCTGCCGTCGTTGCGTCCTTCACGACATCGGAGATGACCGGGCCATGCCTCGTTTCGCGAACCGTGAGTGTGACGGCCGGCTCTCCCCGCACGCCAATGACTTCGGTTCGCGTGCGGAACAGGAGTGAGCCTTCGGGCGTCAAATAGCGTTGCGGATCGCCAGGATCGATTTTTTCTACGAATAAATCCTCGAGGTCGCCGCCGGTCGTCGTCATCCCCCAGGCTATGCTGTCGTTGTGCCCGAGAATTATGATCGGCACACCCGGTACAGTGGCTCCCGTGAGATGAAGGGTCGGTGTCTCGATGCGCGCGAGATACCAGAGTATGGGCAAGCTGAAGCCGAGATGCGGATCGTTCGCTAGAATCGGCTTGCCCGTTAGGGTGTGGGCACCGCTGACCGCCCAGGAATTAGAGGCTCCCTGCCCGTCGAATGGCGCCGAAATGGCGGCGAGGCTCGAATCCGATAATTTGCGCGCGGCCCCGAGTTCGAATGCCAAGGTGGCAGGCGAGTCGTCCGGGTAATGGGGCCAAAGCTGCTCCACCTGATCGGGTGTCAGCTTCTTTAGAAGCTCTGCGCGCAGCAATTCGGTGCGCCAGTGACCCGAGAGCTGTACCGCCATCAGCTCACCCCAGACGAGGCTATCGACCGGGCGCCATGGCGCCGGTGCTGCGCCGAGCACCATATATTCCGGCGGCCAAGCGCCGTGGTGCTGTGCGATGAATGCGTTAACGCCGGCGGCGTAGGCATCGAGGTCGGCGCGCATCTCAGGCTCGAGGCCCGCAAGGGCCGACTCGGCGAGGTGCTCGAGGCCGACAGTTCGCGCGAACCGGTCGAGTGGAAGTGCCGCCTCGCCGACAAGCTCTGCAAGATGGCCCGAAGCGAGCCGGCGAAGTTGGTCCATTTGCCAAAGGCGGTCTTGGGCATGGACGAACCCCAGCGCGAAGGCGGCGTCGGCGTCGTTTTTGGCGAATATGTGCGGAATGCCGTAAGGATCGCGGACGATCTCAACCGGATCGACGAGGCCCCGAATAGCGACCGTCCCGGTGGTCTCGGGGAGAGAGGTCGAAAGCCAGAACCAGGCGCCCGCGAGGATGAGTGCCAGCGGAAGCGTTACGATGAGCAGGGGCCGGATCAGCCAGCGGAAGACGAATCGGCGCATTTCGGCATGGTATCAGGCGTGCGACGGGAGAGAAAGGAAGAGCCGCCGCGCTCCATATATCCCCATCAAGCCATGTTCAGAATAATCGTCTTCTTCTCCGTGAAATGGTCGAGCATGGCCTCGAGCGAGGCTTCGCGGCCGAGACCCGACGCCTTGGAGCCACCGTATGAAAGACCTGGCTGCACCACCAGGTTCTGATTCACCTGAACGAATCCCGCCTCGAGGCGCTGGGTCGCATCGAGCGCCTTGCGCAAATCATTGGTCCATATCGTCGCGGCGAGACCGTAGGGTGAGTCGTTGGCAGCGGCGATCACCTCGTCATAGTCTCGCCATTTGATCACTGCGGTCACCGGCCCGAAGATTTCCTCGCGCGCGATGCGGTGGCTGTTGTCGATGCCGGTAAAGATCACGGGCCTCACAAATAGGCCTTTCCGGAATTTCGGATCGGCGGGCAGACTCGAGCATTCATGCGCCGTCGCTCCCGCCGTCGACTGGCCGAGCTTGATATAACCCACAACGCGCTCGAATTGCTGCGGCGAGATGATGGCACCGATGTCTGTCTTTTCATCGAGCGGGTCGCCCATCACCATCGCATTCACCTTGGCCTTGAGCTTTTCGACGAACGCGTCGTGGATTTTCTCGTGAACGAACATTCGGCTCGCCGCCGTGCAGCTTTGACCCTGGCGCGTGAAGCGCATGCCGACAACCGCACCCGCGATGGCCTTGTCGAGGTCGGCGTCCTCCATCACGATCATCGGACTCTTGCCGCCAAGCTCGAGTGTTACGGGAATGAGCTTGTCAGCCGCTGTCCGGTAGACGACCTTGCCGGTCTCGACCGAGCCGGTGAAGGTCACCTTGCGCACGTCGGGATGCGCAACCAAGGGTGCGCCGCATTCGGGTCCGAAGCCCGAAAGGATGTTGAATACGCCGGGCGGAAGAATTTGATTCATTATTTGAGCCGCGCGCAGTGCGGCGAGGGGCGCTTCCTCGGCGGTCTTGACGACGACGGCGTTTCCCGCGACGAGTGCTGGGGCGATCTTGAGCGCCATCAGGAGAAGCGGGACGTTCCAGGGAATGATCGCGCCGACGACGCCGAGCGGCTGGCGCACCGTCATGGTCAGCATCCGCGGATCGAAGGGCACGGTCTCGCCCTTGAGCTCAGAGCCGAGGCCCCCATAAAACACAAACACATCGGCCAGGACCGACGCCTCAACACGACTCTCTGTCCTAAGCGCCTTGCCCGTTTCGAGGGCGACGAGCCGGCCGAGTTCCTCAACATGCTCATTGAGGCGACGCCCACACTCGGCCACGAGCTTGCCGCGTTCGCGCGCCGGACGCCGGGCCCAAATTCCTTGCGCCCTTTTCGAAGAGTCGACCGCCGCCGCGACATCCGCCGCTTCGCCGAACGCTGCCTCTCCGATCGCCGCACCTGTCGCCGGATTCTCGACCGGGAAGGTCTTGCCTGAGCGCGCCGGGGTAAATGTGCCTTCGATCAGGACCTTGTTCGAGAGCTCACGCGCGAGGGCATGCGGATCGAGACTGGGAATCAAGCGATTTTCCATTATGTGCCTCCAATCCTGCCCTGCGCGCGGTTCAGCGACCCGTGAAGCTGTCCTTGTACTGTTCGCGCAAAAGCTTCTTCTGCACTTTGCCCATCGCGTTGCGGGGCAGCTCGTCCAGGAAGTAAAGTTTCTTCGGAATCTTGTAATGAGCTAGCTCAGCTTTGAGCTTTGCCGTGATGGCGTCCGCAGTCAGGTTCGAATGACCCGGTTTGCGCTTGATCGCGGCGGCGACGCCTTCGCCGAAATCCGGATGCGGCACGCCGAAGACCGCGGACTCGTCCACACCCTCGATACGGTCAATATAGATTTCGACCTCCTTCGGATACACATTGTACCCGCCTGAAATGATCAAGTCCTTGGCTCTTCCGACGATCCAGACGTAGTCTTGCGCGTCGATCTTCCCGACGTCGCCCGTAATAAAAAATCCGTCGGCCCGGAAATCTTCTTTCGTCTTCTCGGGATTGCGCCAATATCCTTTGAAAACGTTGGGGCCGCGCACTTCGATGTTTCCGACCTCGCCGGGTGCGAGCACGCTTCCGTTTTCGCCAGTCACGCGAACCTCAACGCCGGGCAACGCTTTCCCGCAGCTTCCCGACGTCTCGGCCCCGATCGGGTTCGAGGTGTTCATTACCGTCTCAGTCATTCCGTAGCGCTCGACGATCGCCATGCCCGTGCGCGTCTTCCAGGCGTTAAAAGTTTCCTCGAGCAGCGGCGCCGAACCCGCGACGAAGAGGCGGACATGGCCGCAAAGCTCGCGCGTCACGCGCTCGTCGGCAAGCAGGCGAACGTAAAAAGTCGGCACGCCCATGAAGACGCTCGCTCTTGGCAGGAGTCGAACGATCGCGTCCACGTCGAAGCGCGGAAGGAAGATCATCTTGCACGGATTGTAAAGCGACAGATTGGTCGCCACGAATAGGCCGTGCGCGTGGAAGATCGGTAGGGCGTGGAGCAGAACGTCGCCCTTCTGGAATTGCCAGGTCCGGTGCAGCGCCATGGTATTCGAGGCGAGATTGCCGTGCGTCAGCATTGCACCCTTTGGTCGGCCCGTCGTCCCCGAGGTGTACAGGATGCAGCACACGTCGCCCTTTGTCCGCGAGCTAATATCTCGAAGCGGCTCGAGCCCCTTCGACCGCTCGAGAAGCGTTCCCTCGCGCGAATGTCCAAGGGTCAGGACATGAATCCCCTTCCGCGCGGCGGCCAGCTCCCGGATTATTGTTTCCGACTCGGGTCGGCAGACTACGAGCGCCGGTTCCGCGTCGGCAAGAATGTACTCGATTTCGCCTTTTTGATAGGCGGTATTCATGGGAAGAAATATCGCGCCGTAGCGCAAGCACGCGACATAGAGGCAGATCGCCTCTGGCGATTTTTCGACTTGCACGGCGATGCGGTCGCCCGGCAGGATGCCGAGTTCCTCAAACAGTCTCGCCATGCGCGCGGATATGTCGTCAATTGTCCCAAAGCTGTACCCCGTTCCGTCATCGAGTTCGATGAAGACGTCGCTCCGGTCGGCCGGAAATCGGCTGCGGAAAAGGGCGTAACAATTTTCGCTCATTGCCCTGATTCCTTCGTGGCAATTGGCTTGACCATCGGGTGGATAAAGCTGCTTACAACAGTGCCGGTTCCCGATCAACCCGGGGGCCCGTTCCGGCGTTCGGGGTGGCCCCCCGACAGCCTGTATCCCCGCTCGCCGGCTTGTCCATTGCCCCTGTCGATGCCACGATAGGCTTAGTGGCACAGAGCGACGTCAAGGACGGGCGAACGCCGAGTGCATCGGTGTAAGATCGGCAAATACAAACGATATGTCGCCGCGGCTGATTCGGAGCGTGATGCGAGGGACGAGCATGGAACCGAAGCTGTCGAGCTTTCTGGGCCTGGGCGCCAAGGGATTTCACAGGATCGCCTACGCCGAGTGGGGTACTGCGAGCAACATGCGAAAGCTTCTCTGCGTGCACGGCCTCACGCGCCAAGGACGGGACTTCGACATGCTCGCGAAAGCCCTCGCGGACAGCCACCACGTAGCGTGCCCCGACATTGTCGGACGAGGCCAAAGCGCTTGGCTCGAGGATAAATCGGGTTACAGCTATCCCCAATATTGCGCGGATATGAACGCGCTCATCGGCCGGCTTGGGGGCGAGGCAATCGATTGGGTTGGGACGTCGATGGGCGGGCTCATTGGGATTTTCATGTCCGCACACCCGAATTCCCCAATTGAGCGCCTCGTGCTGAACGATATCGGCCCACTCGTGCCGAAGTCGGGAGTCGAGCGCCTTGCCAAATATGTCGGCAGGGACCCGAGTTTCCAAAACCTCGATCAGGCGGTTGCCTATACGCGCGAGGTTGCAGCGCCTTTCGGCAAGTTGGGCGACGCCGAATGGCTTCATCTCACGATCCACGGCCTGAGGCGCGAGACGAACGGGAACTGGCGGCTTCGCTACGACCCGGCGATCGCGGCACCCCTGCAAGGCGAACTCCAGGACGTGGACCTTTGGTCGTTCTGGGATCGAATTCGCTGCCCGGTCCTCGTCCTTCGCGGCGCGGAGTCAGACCTCCTTCCACCCGATATCGCGAAGGAGATGACACAGCGCGGACCCAAGGCCAAGGTGGTTGAAATTCCAGGGTGCGGTCATGCGCCGGCCCTCATGGCGCCCGAGCAGATCGACATCGTGCGCGGCTTCCTGCTTGGACAAACGTGAAGCCCGTTCGTCACGGAGTTTCAAGATTGCGAGGACTCCGTCGTTTGGCCGTTCAGCCCTTCTTGAGGAGTTTCGCGGCCTCGACACCCAGGTAGGTCAGGATGCCGTCCGCGCCTGCTCGCTTGAAGCCCAGCAAAGATTCGAGGATCACCCGGTCGTTGTCGAGCCACCCGTTCCCGGCCGCCGCCTTGAGCATCGCGTATTCGCCCGACACCTGATAGACGAAAGTCGGGACTTTGAACGCGTCCTTCACGCGCCGGACGATGTCGAGATAGGGCATGCCGGGCTTTACCATCACCATATCCGCACCCTCGGCGAGGTCGAGAGCAACTTCGCGCAACGCCTCGTCGGAATTGGCCGGGTCCATCTGGTAAGTTCGTTTGTCGCCTTTGAGCGCCTTGAGCGAGCCGGTTGCGTCTCGAAATGGCTCGTAGAAAGCCGACGCATATTTCGCGGCGTAGGACATGATCCGCACATTCTCGAAGCCAGCACCGTCGAGCGCCGCGCGGATGGCACCCACGCGCCCGTCCATCATGTCGGATGGCGCGATGATGTCGCAGCCCGCCTTCGCCTCGACCAGCGCCTGGCGGCACAGCACCTCGACACTTTCGTCGTTCGTCACATAGCCATCTTTGATCAGCCCATCATGGCCGTGGCTCGTGTAAGGGTCGAGGGCGACATCGCAGAGGACGCCGATATGGGGAAAAGCCTTCTTGACCGCGCGGACCGTCCGGCAAACGAGATTGTCCGGATTGAGGGCCTCACTTCCCCGCTCGTCCTTCAGCTTCGCATCCGTATAGGGAAAGAGAGCAACGCATGGAATGCCGAGTTCAGCCGCCTCGGCAACCGCCTCGACCGCGGCATCGACGGAGAGCCGGTTGACTCCCGGCATAGCAGCCACGGGCTCCCGCAGGCCCTTGCCATCGCGGATGAAGACCGGCCAAATGAGATCGTCGGCGGTGAGCCTGGTCTCGGCGACGAGCCGTCGTGTCCAAGCGTCGACGCGATTGCGGCGCAGGCGCACGCGCGGAAAGGCGCCGTGCGGGACGGCCGGCGCCTCCGCAACACCGACTCGACCGACCACAAGCCGGTCGGCTTTTGGAGGTTTCGTTGTTTCGTTCATAGCCGGAGAATCGCATAGAACGATGCATACTGCCAGGGGGCAGAATGCCGTATGCGGCTTCGTTGACAGGCCATTGCCCCCCGATATGATCGGCGCGGCCGACGCGAGCGGAGACCCACAATGGATTTCGAGCCAAGCGAGGAACAACGGGCCTTCCAGGACATGGCGCGGCAATTCGCTCGGGACGAGTTGGCACCGCATGCCGCGCGTTGGGATGACGAAAAGATCTTCCCCGAGGAGAGTTTGAGAAAGGCGGCAGCACTCGGGTTCGGCGGCATCTATGTTCGCGACGACGTGGGCGGGGCCAACCTCAGCCGGCAGGATGCCGCCATTATCTTCGAGGAACTGGCCGCCGGCTGCACCTCGACCGCCGCCTATATCTCAATTCACAACATGGCGTGCTGGATGATCGACCGTTTCGGCTCCGACGCACAGCGCCGCCGGTGGCTTCCCAAGCTGATGACCATGGATCATTTTGCGAGCTACTGCCTGACAGAGCCCGGGTCGGGATCTGACGCTGCGTCGCTACGCACCCGCGCTGAGCCCAACGGCGGCCATTATGTGCTCGACGGCAGTAAGGCATTCATCTCGGGTGGCGGTCGCAGCGACGTGTATGTCGTCATGGCCCGCACGGGCGGTGCTGGCTCGAGTGGTATTTCGGCTTTTGTGGTCGAGGCCGGCGCGCCGGGTCTCTCCTTCGGCAAGCAGGAAAGAAAGCTTGGCTGGAATTCCCAGCCGACCGCGATGGTGACATTTGCGGATTGCAAGGTGCCGGCCGAGAATCGCCTGGGCGGGGAGGGCGAGGGCTTCAAGATCGCCATGCTTGGCCTCGATGGCGGGCGCCTCAATATCGCCGCTTGTTCGATTGGCGGCGCGCGCGCTTGCCTCGAAGCGGCGCGAGAGCACCTCAGCGTCCGTGAGCAGTTCGGTCGCAAGCTCGCCGAATTCCAGGCGCTTCAGTTCCGATATGCCGACATGGCGACGGAGCTCGAGGCGGCACGACTGATGGTGCGGCGTGCTGCGTGCCTGCTCGATGCCCGTCATCGGGATGCGACGCTTCATTGCGCGATGGCGAAGCGGTTTGCCACAGACGTTGCCTTCACGGTATGCAACGAGTCGCTTCAACTTCATGGCGGATACGGTTATCTCAAGGACTATCCGATTGAGCGATACCTGCGCGATGTGCGTGTGCACCAAATTCTCGAAGGGACGAATGAGATCATGCGCGTGATCATCGCGCGGCGGCTGCTTGGCCAATGAAGGCGGGTGCGATATGAACGCTACCGAGGAAAGCGACGTTGTCCTGTTCGAGCGGCGCGGTGGTCTCGGGCTCATCACCTTCAATCGGCCGGCGGTGCTCAATTCGCTGACCCTCGACATGATGAAGGCATTGGATCCCTTCCTCGATGAGTGGGAGGCCGACCCGAATGTCGGAGCGGTCGTCGTCCAGGGCACCGGCGAGCGGGCATTTTGTGCAGGTGGCGACCTCCGCGCACTCTTCAACTCGCGCAGCAACGGCGATCGCGCCTATCGCTCCAATTTCTATATCGCGGAATACAGTCAGAATCGGCACGTCTTCCGCTACAGGAAACCCTATGTGGCGCTTATCGACGGCATCGTCATGGGTGGCGGGGTAGGGCTGTCGGTGCACGGATCGCACCGTGTCGCGACGGAGCGAACCCTGTTTGCCATGCCGGAGACAGGCATCGGTCTCTTCCCCGACGTCGGAGGCAGCTATTTTCTCCCGCGCCTGCCGGGTGAGCTCGGGATGTATTTGGGCCTCACCGGTGTGCGTCTCAAGGCGCCGGATTTGATTTATGCCGGCATCGCGACGCACTTTGTGCCCAGTGCCGATCTCCCGCGACTAATCGAGGCACTGGCGACGACGGACCCTTCTGCCGGCGAATCGATGGTTGGCCGTACGATTGAGCGCTTTGCAAGGGAACCAGGTCCGGCCTTGCTGACGGAGCATCGCGATGTAATCGATCGATGCTTTGCCAAGGGGTCGGTCGAGTCGATCGTTGCCGCTCTCACGGCCGAAGCAAGCTCGTGGGCTGCCGAGACCGTAAAGACGCTTTCGACCAAATCGCCGACGTCGCTCAAGCTAACATTCCGCGAATTACGCGAGGGTCGGCATCTCGATTTCGAAGCCGCGATGACGATGGAATACAGAATTTGCCAGTTTTGCATGGACGGTCATGATTTCTTCGAGGGCGTGCGCGCCGCAATCCTCGACAAGGACAACGCGCCGAAATGGGATCCACCCACGCTCGCGGGCGTGACGCCGTCGACGCTCGAACAGGCATTCGCGCCCCGCCCGGACGATTTGCATTTCGATTGAAAGCTGCATCGATGTCACGCAAGTCCTAGGAGAGGGAATCGGGAACATGAGCAGGATCGGCTTCATCGGCCTTGGCAACATGGGCGGGCCCATGATGCGCAACCTTTTGAAGGCGGGTCACCAAGTCAAAGCCTTCGATCTTTCGAAGACGCTGCTCGCAAGTGCCAAAGAAGCGGGTGCGGAACTCGCGGCGGATCCGGGCGAGGCGGCCAGCGGGGTGGACGCCGTGATCACGATGCTTCCCGCGGGCCAGCATGTGCGCTCGGTTTACCTGGACGAGCGGGGTGTGCTGTCTAGCGTCGGCCCCAACACGCTTCTTGTGGATTGCTCGACTATTGATGTGGAAAGCGCACGCACGGTTTCCGCCGCTGCGGCGAAGCGGGCGCTCGATATGGTCGATGCGCCCGTATCGGGCGGCGTCGCGGGGGCAGCGGCGGGAACCCTCACGTTCATGGTCGGAGGAAGCGATCGGGCGTTCGCCCGTGCGGAACCCCTACTGAAAGTGATGGGAAAGGCGATCGTGCACGCGGGGCCTTCCGGTAACGGCCAGGCGGCAAAGATTTGCAATAATATGATGCTCGGCATTCAGATGATTTCGGTGGCCGAAGGCTTTGCGCTTGCCGAAAAGTTGGGGCTTTCGGCGGCGAAGCTGTTCGAAATCAGCGCGAAAGCCTCGGGTCAATGTTGGTCGCTTACGAACTATTGCCCGGAGCCGGGCCTTGTGCCGACAGCGCCATCGAACCGCAATTTCCAGCCCGGCTTCACGGCGGCGATGATGCTGAAGGATTTACGCCTCGCCCAGCAGGCGGCGGCATCGGCCGGTGCCGCGACCCCGCTCGGGGCGGAGGCGGCTTCGCTCTTCGCGCTCTTCGCCGGCATGGGGCGCGATGCGCTCGACTTCTCGGCCATAATTCAAATGATAAAGGGAAAGCCTTAACTGCTTTGAGTGCGCATGCCTTCGGTAATCAAAACTTCATCTCCGTTAACCAATCGTTAATCCATTCCGCGCAATCGTAAGATCGCGCAAGCTCAAATTTGGGCTTTACTCGGCGCCCACAGCGGGATGGGTAAGGGTGCCCGTCCTCGAGGCAATGGCCTCGCGGGCCGTTGGATTTGAAGCTATGGGTCGCACGTTCACTGACGATCGTCGAAGGGGAAGCTGGTCGGTTCCGATCCTGTCCCTGCTCGGCATTCTGTTGCTCGTCCTGTTGGTGATCGGCGTCTCGGAACGGCTGCGCGGCCGAAGCGAGCGCTTGGCTCAAGCCGAGCACGACGCGAGTTCTCTCGCCCTTCTCGTTGATCAGCATGTCGAACGAACGTTTGCGGATATCGAGGGCGATTTCGAACGAATTGCCGACAGAGTCCAAGGGAAAAGCTGGGACGAGATCCAGCACTCGCGTGACATATGGCAGTTCGTTGCCAAACTCGCAAAAGAGTCTCCGTTTCTTTATTCGCTTGAACTATACGATTCATTCGACAGGCCGCGTGTTTCGAATGAGAAATTTCCCGCGCCACCCCTTGGGATGATCGAATTCGACTCGAAGAGCCTAAGCGAGCGGTTTGCAAAAGCCTCGGATCGGCTTGTGGTCGGCGGCCTCGTCAAGAATCGCGACAATGCCGGCCGTGTCATGAGCGTGGGCTACGCGATTTTCGGAGACGATGGCGATTTGCGCGGATTTGCCGTGGGCTCCGTAGAGCCTGGGGCAATCCGGGATTTCTTCCGATGGGCGCCGATCGGCGCTCATGGCGCTATCGAACTCGTATATCAAGATGGCAGTGTCGTCGCGACTACAGCGTCTGATGAGCGCTCGATCGGTCGGCCGTCCTTGTTTGCCCCGTCGTTGGCGGAGGCCAGAATCGACCGCTCCGATCGCATCTTGCGCGGAGATGTTCTCGGTGACGGGGTCAGACGAATCGTAGCCGTCCATCCGATGGTGAAGTTGCCGTTTTATATCCTCGTCGAACTTACCCAGGCGGACGTGCTCAGGGACTGGACCCACCGGTTCATATTCGATTCCGCCGTGAGCGTGGGTGCCGTTGCGGCGTTTTGCGTGCTGCTGGTGCTCCTCTATCGGCGCATCGTGAGCGAGCAGCGCGCATATCGTGCAGCCCGAATCGCCGAACAGCGCCTCGCCGACGCGGTCGAGAGCATCGGCCAAGGCTTCGCCCTTTGGGACGCCAACGACCGGCTCGTCATCTGCAATAGTCGATATCGCGAGCTTCATCGTCTCGATGAAATCCGGATCGAGCCGGGTGTGCGCTTCGAAAAAGTCCTCGAAGCGACGACGAAGGCGGGTCTCTACAGGATTGCCGGCAGTGCCGAACGGTCAATCGAGGAACGGGCCGAGCGACATCGAAATCCGCGCGGTAGCTTCGAACAACAGCTTGCGGACGGCCGATGGATGCTGGTCATCGAGCGGCGAACCAGCGAGGGCGGCGTTGTTGGTATCCGAACCGACATCACCTCGCTCAAACATAAGGAAGCCGAATTGCGGAAATTGGTCGGCGACCTCGAGGCCGCAAGAGCGCACTCGGAGGCTCAAGCCATCGAGCTCGCGGGACTCGCCGACAAGTATGCTGAAGCGCATCGACGGGCGGAGGAGGCGAACGTGAGCAAGAACATGTTCCTTGCGAGCATGAGCCACGAACTACGCACACCGCTTAACGCCATCCTCGGCTTTTCCGAAATGATGATGCGCGAGACCTTCGGGCCGCTCGGCAGCCCAAAATACAAGGAGTATGCCGCCGACGTTCATCGTAGCGGCCTTCATCTCCTGGAGCTGATCGGAGATGTGCTGGATTTGTCCAAGATCGAGGCTGGAAGGCTCGACCTGACGCCAGAGCGACAGGACGTCCGTAAGCTCGTCGCCGAATGCGTTCGCCTTGTGGACGACCTCGCGGCTGTTAAAGGAGTCGCGGTGTCGGTCGACCTTCCCGACGCTCTTCCCTGCGTGCGCGCCGATCGCCGGGCCGCGAAGCAAATCCTGATCAACCTACTCTCGAATTCCATTAAGTTCACGAATGCCGGAGGATCGATCGAGATCACGGGCATGTCGGATGACGGGTGCGTGAGGATCGCCGTGCGCGATACGGGAATCGGAATCGCGGCAGGGGATATCGAGCGACTGTTCAAACCGTTTGAGCGCGGCCACAACGCGCTCAGGCTCGAAGGGACCGGGCTCGGCCTTGTCATCGCGCGTGCCCTCGCCGAACGAAACGGTGGCGCCGTCGGTCTCGAGAGCAAGGTGGGCGAGGGCACCGTCGTATGGCTCGAACTCCCGGTCGATCCAGAAGGCGAGCCGGTGGCTGACGCGGCATAGCCGAAATTGTCCGGGCGGCCCATGAAAGTTATTTTCGCGGCCGAGCCCCAGGCTCCGGGCCTCACGATGCTGTGCCAAGCTAGTTTTTTATTTTCAAGGAGATACCCGGTACCTCACATCAACCACGCGTTGCGATCAGCGTCGAAGCACGGCATTCGACCCATGCATTCGGCCAGACCGTGGCACGATGGTCACCCGTCAATTCGCCTCCCCGGTAAGCCTTCATTAAGGTGACCGCCGGTACCTTCTTGCTCGGACAAGAAGTCGGCCCGTCGCGGCCAAGTAGGTGGGACGTATCGTGAAAAGCGCATACCTTGAGAGCATCGCGTTGATCGAGCGGCTGCATCGCCGGTTCCTTGACGTGGTTCGGGCGGAACTTGAACGCCTCGGCATTCAGGACATCAATAACGTCCAGGGCCTCATCCTTTTCAATGTCGGGGCCGATGAGTACACGGTCGGCGAGCTTACCCAACGCGGGTATTATCTCGGCACCAATGTAACCTACAATCTCAAGAAGCTCGTCGAGTACGGATATGTTATGCAGGCCCGCTCCGCGCACGATCGCCGTTCGGTCAGGATTCGGCTGACGGAGAAGGGTATTAAGCTACGCCATGCGATCGACGCGGCGTACGACCGTCATGTCGAGGTGCTGGCCGGAAGCGGCAACGGCCCCAAGAATCTTGACGAAATCAACGCGGCGATGCGCGCCCTCGAGCGCTTCTGGACAGAACTTCTCGTCGGCGGCACTCCCCTCGGTCTTCCGCGCGGCGAAAAGGCCGCATAAGGATGCACGTGCCAAGGAATGCGCGCCTCCTTGTGGAGCGCGCGCTCGTTCCTCACTCAGACGATTTCGGTCAATTCTCGAGGACCTCGCTTGGTCCGGAAACGCGCCTCTCCATCGCGGTCCGTAGCTTTCCGAGTGCTTGACGCTCGATCTGCCTAATGCGTTCCTTGGTGACGCCGAACGTCTCGCCGATATCGGCAAGCGTTGTCTTGTCATCGCCAAGAAAGCGGCTTTCGATGACGCGGCGCTCGCGCTCCGAGAGCGTATGCATCGCCTCATTAAGCCATTCGACCTTGACCTTGTGGTCCCGCCGGCTCGCCACGATTGCCTCGGGCGAGGGGCGAACGTCAGCGACGAGGTCCTGGAGTTCGATCGAGTCGTCGTCGCCGATCGTCGTGTTGAGGGACTGATCGGGCCGCGCAAAATGGATGTCGATGCGTTCGACGTCCGAGAGCGGAACGTCCAGCTCTGTCGCGATGCGCAAGCGGTCTTCGTCGGACATGGTGCCGTCCGGACGCACCTGAACCTTGGAGCGCAGGCGCCAAAGATTGAAATAGACGCGACGCTGACTCGGGGTCGTCGCGACCCGCACGATCGACGCGTTGCGCATCATGTAGTTGCGGATCATGCGGACGATCCACCAGGTCGCGTAGGTCGAAAATCGCACGTTGCGCTCGGGATCGAAGCGCAATGCCGCCTCCATGAGGCCGATATTTCCTTCCTGCACGAGGTCGCCGAGCGGTATCGAACTTGAGCGATAGCGCGAGGCAATGCGCACGACCAGGCGTGCGTGGCTCTCGATCAGCTCATTGAGTGCCGTTTCGTCCTTTTCTTCGCGCCAGCGTCGTCCGAGTTCCTGTTCATATTCGCGCTCCAGATACGGCGCTTCCATCGTCGTGGCGATATACCGACGGTCGCTGCGCTCGGTTTCTTTGGCGTTGCCGGTTGCCATAAATCACCCGATCTGCTTGCCCGCCCCTTGAGCTTGGCTTGCGGGCTCAAGTTGACTTTTAATTTCGAGTCGATACATTAGCTCTCTCCATGTGAGCACCGCAACAATAATTTCGAGTCGATATTATTTCATGCCGCCTATGCCGGAACGTCATGCCGAGTTGCCAACCGCCGGGCAAATTGCCGAATTGCTCGACCGTCTCGGTCGGGCTACGCACGCGCTCCAATTCGTAAATGGCCTCAATCCGGCCCAGTGGGAAGCCCTTCGGTTCCTCGGCCGAGCGAACCGCTATTCGCGTTCGCCGAGTTCGTTGTCGGACTATTTGGGGACGACGAAGGGTACGACATCGCAAACTCTGCGCGCGCTCGAAAGTAAGGGTCACGTTACGCGCTGTCGCGACTGTCATGACCGGCGCGGCGTGTCGCTCGAACTGACCGAGTCCGGGCGCGCACTTCTCGAGAGCGATCCGATGCGGGAGATAGAACGCGCGGTCGACGGCCTCTCGGGAACTTGCGCCGAATCGCTGGCGAAGGGGGTCAGTCAGGTTCTCGAGCGAATCAGAAGCCGATGCCGACAAGGTGTCTTCGGTGTGTGCGAGCAGTGCAGCCATTTGGTGGCTTCGGGTGAATCAACGACGACACAATGCGGCCTCACCGGCGAGGTGCTGTCCAAAGAGGAAAGCCGCCAATTGTGCGTGAATTTCTCCGATTGTACCGGCCGCGCGAAAAAAGCAGACAGCACCCGCCCCGTCGAGTAAAGCCCCGTCATCATTTAATTCGAACATTTGATCGGTTTGTCTGCGCCACCTTGCCTGGCAAATGGCGAGCGGTTAAGACTCGCCCAATACTAGACCCTTCGGTTAGCGAGATGGCGGCTCACGGATCTCACGGGAAGAATAAGGCCCCCTGGCTCGAACAGCTCCTCGATGGCGACCGGGTTGCGCTGGCGCGGGCGCTGAGTGCGATCGAGAGTGAGGCGGGTGAGGCCGCAAGCGTCCTGCGGACGATTTTTCCGAGACTAGGGCGCGCGCGTGTCGTTGGTGTCACGGGCGCACCGGGTGCTGGCAAGTCGACCCTTGTCAACGCTTATATCGCTGAACTCCGCAAGCGCGGTACGAGCGTCGGAGTCGTCGCGATCGATCCTTCGAGTCCGCATTCGGGCGGCGCCATCCTCGGCGATCGCATTCGCATGACTCAGCACAGTGGCGATCCCGGCGTCTTCGTGCGCTCGCTCGCCTCACGCGGTCATCTTGGTGGCCTTTCGCGCGCGGCGAGCCGCGCCGTCGACGTGATGGATGCGGCCGGGCGCGACGTCGTGATAGTTGAAACCGTGGGTGCTGGGCAGTCGGAAATCGAAATCGCGGAAATCGCCGACACCAAGATCGTCATAACAGCGCCGGGATTGGGCGATGAAGTTCAGGCCCTAAAGGCCGGCATCCTCGAGATCGCCGATATCCTCGTTGTCAACAAGGCCGACTTGCCCGATGCGCGGCGCGCGGCAGCACAATTCGAGGCCATGCTGGATTTCCGCGATTCCGCGAAGTGGCGCCCGACCGTGTTGTGCGTGTCGTCGATCCGAGGGGAGGGCATTGCCGAGCTCGCGGACGCAGTCGTGGCGCATGGGCGCTCGATCGCGCCAGCCGCCGGTATCCGCGCAAACAACGCAGCCCGGCGCGTGCAGCGCCTTCTTTCAGCCATTGCCGCGGAACGGGTGCGCGGGGCACTTCACGCAGCGGAGGACCGGAAACTTGCCGAAGTCTGCGAAGCGGTCCTGAAAGGCGAGATGAGTTTCGAGCAAGGTGCGGAGCGGGCGTTGGAATTGTTTCATCAATTGTTCGCCGTGGCGTCACATTGATATATCAACGCAGTTTCATCCATCCATACCGTGAACGATTTATTAAGGCTGGGAAACCATTCGCGGCGGTCTCATAATCGCCGGAGGCGCTCGCCCCATATGGTATGAGTTCGTGAAGCGAATTCTTGTCTTTCAGCATCATCCGCTCGAGCATCCGGGGACCTTGCGGGAGTTCTTTGCCGAGGACGCCGTGCGCGCCGACGTGGTGCGCCTCGATGCCGGAGAGGCGATACCTTTGCTCCAAGGCTATGACGGTCTTCTTGTTATGGGTGGGCCCCAGGATGTCTGGCAAGAGGATCGCTATCCATGGCTGCGTGGGGAGAAGGCGGCGATTCGTGAGGCGGCCGGCGATCGGTCGATGCCGTATCTCGGCATCTGTCTTGGCCACCAGCTTCTTGCGGATGCATTCGGCGGCAAGGTCGAGCCGATGAAAGGCCGCGCGGAAATCGGTGTAGGGGAGGTCGAATTGACGCCCGAAGGGATGGCCGACCCGCTTTTGGCGGGATTGGGGCCAAGGATCGGGTGTCTGCAATGGCATGCCGCCGAAGTGACGGCACCTCCGCGCGACGCCGTGGTGCTCGCGGCGAACAGTGCGAGTCCGATCCAGGCGATACGATATGGCGCACGCGCATACGGCCTGCAATTCCATATCGAAGCGACTGAAAAGACCGTGTCCGACTGGGCGGGCATTCCTTCTTACAAGCGGGCACTCGAGCGCGGCCTTGGCGAGGGAGAGTTGGCGGTCTTCGAAGCCAAGGCCCGGAGATGTGTGCCGGGCTTCAAGGCCAATGCGCGCTTTCTTTATGAGAGTTTCAAGGCGTTGATTGCTGCAACCGCGGCTTGAAGCCGATTGACGCCGAAAAATCGTGCGCCCTCGGATAATTGCCGGATCGGCTGGAAATTAATTCCACTATGGACGGAAAAAGGGACCCGCCGTAATGTGGCGCAAAGAAGCACGTCCGCCGAGCGTGTGAAAAATAGCGTGCGGGGAGGGCATGGCATCCGTCGAATTGCGTGGCGTCTATAAGGCTTTTGGCGCAACTGAAGTCATTCACGGCATTACGCTGGCGATTGAAAATGGGGAGTTCGTGGTCCTCGTCGGTCCGTCCGGCTGCGGGAAATCGACGCTCTTGCGCATGATCGCGGGCCTTGAGGAGATCACCGGCGGCGAAGTGTTGATCGGTGGCAGGGTCGTCAACAACGTTCCGCCCAAGAGCAGGGACATCGCGATGGTGTTCCAGAACTATGCGCTCTATCCCCATATGACCGTGTTCAACAACATGGCGTTCAGCCTCAAGCTCGCCAAGGTTGCATCCGTGGAGATTCAAAGCAGGGTCAACAGAGCCGCAGGGATCCTGAGCCTGACACCCTACCTCCAGCGCTATCCACGTCAGCTTTCGGGTGGACAGCGTCAGCGTGTCGCGATGGGGCGAGCGATCGTGCGCAACCCGCAAGTCTTCCTGTTCGACGAGCCGCTCTCCAATCTGGACGCCAAATTGAGGGTCCAGATGCGCTCGGAGATCAAGGAGCTCCATCAGCGCCTGGGCTCGACCTCGATCTACGTGACCCACGATCAGATCGAGGCCATGACCATGGGCGACCGCATTGTCGTGATGCGCGATGGGATCGTGGAGCAGATCGGAACCCCCCTCGAGCTCTACGACACGCCGTCCAATCCCTTTGTCGCGGGCTTCATCGGCTCTCCTGCGATGAATTTCATCGAAGGGGCCTTCAACGGCAATGAGGCCGGCGGCATCGTGTCGGCGGACGGGGTCCATCTTCCGACGACCACGAAGGGCGAAGCAGGGCGCAAAGTGATTTATGGCATTCGGCCCGAACATCTGACGCTTGTGGGGCCGGATCAAGGCTTGGCGGCGGACGTGGTGCTGGTCGAGCCGACCGGGGCGGAAACCCTCATCGTCGTGCAGATTGGCACTTCGCGTGTTCAAGCACTCTTCAAGGAGCGCCATCGCTTCAAACCCGGCGAGCGTATTTGGCTCAAACCGGACATGCCGGCGGTACATGTTTTCGATGCGGGCAGTGGTCAAAGGCTGTGATCGGAACGCCGGGCGGAAGTGGGTGAATTCGAACGCGCGTCTGCAGTTTCGAACCGCATCGGCGCGAAAATAAGAGATCGCTCGGTCTCAGAATTTGCCAGGCCGGTGGCCGGGCAAAAGATCAGATTGGGAGGAAGGCAATGTTCAAATTCACACGGCGCGAGGTGGTGAAGATCGGCGCCGGCGCAGCACTTGCCGGCGCCGTCGGTGGATGGGCTGAATCCGCGGCGGCGCAGGAGCTGAAATATACGCCGGAAGCGGGCGCCAAATTGCGTGTACTACGCTGGAAGCAATTCGTCCAGGGCGATATCGAGTCCTTCACAGCGAGCACGAAGAAATTCACCGAGCAAACCGGTGTCGAGGTCCGCCTCGACACTGAAAGCTGGGAGGATGTACGCCCGAAGGCGGCGGTGGCCGCGAATATTGGGGCCGGCCCCGACATCATCATCGGCACCAACGACGATCCCCACAAGTTTCCCGACAAGCTCGTCGATCTCAGCGACCTCGCGGACTACCTCGGCACGAAATATGGCGGCTGGTACGACGTCTGCCGAGACTACGGCATCCACGACAACCGGTGGATCGCGTTGCCTCAGGGCATCAACGGATCTTGCATCAATTATCGGATAAGCCACGTCCAGAAGGCAGGCTTCGAGAAACCACCGGCCGATCTGCCGAATTTTCTCAAACTTTGCCAGAACCTGAAGAAGAACGGCACGCCCGCGGGCTTTGCACTCGGCCATGCAACGGGCGACGCAAACAACTGGACCCATTGGTGCCTGTGGAGCCACGGCGGCAAGGTGGTCGACGAAAAGAGCAATGTCGTGCTCGACTCGCCTGAAACGGTCGCAGCCCTCGAATACGCGAAACAGCTTTACCCGACATTCATCGACGGTACGCTCACCTGGCTCGACCCGAGCAACAACAAGGCATTCCTCGCGGGTGAGTGCAGCCTGACCGGCAACGGGATCTCGATCTACTACGTGGCCAAGACCTCGAGTGACCCCAAGCTTCAGGAGATCGCCAAGGATATGGACCATACCCATTATCCAATCGGGCCCGGCGGCAAGCCCACCGAACAGAACCTGATGCTCCAGGCGTTTGTGTTCAAATACACGAAATATCCGAACGCGGCGAAAGAGTATCTGCGCTTCATGTGGGAAAAGGAGCAGTTCGATCCTTGGATGGTGGCTTCGCTCGGATACATAAGTCAGCCGCTCAAATACTACGAGAACAACCCCGTCTGGACGTCGGATCCAAAGGCGAAGCCGTTCAGCGAGGTCTCGAAGCTCATTCTGCAGAACGGTTACGCCGGCCCGCTCGGCTTCGCATCGGCCGCCGTGATCGGCGATTTCATTGTTGTCGACATGTTTGCCGAGGCAGCCTCGGGCGCGCAATCACCCGAGGATGCGGCAAAACGCGCAGCCGAGCACGCCAAGCGCTACTATCAGGTCTGATGGGTCGCGGGCGAAGCGCCGTTGAGCGCCGCCCGCAGCACTCCCCGGAGCATTCATGGTAGCCGAAAGCCGTACTCTCGCCGCGGAAACGCCCGGCTATCGCTGGCTCGAAAGGCTGGTGCATGGACGCAACCTGCTCGGCCTCATCTTCATGCTGCCGGCGGGAGCGTTATTGCTGATTTTCCTGACCTATCCCCTCGGGCTCGGCATATGGCTCGGCACGACCGACGCCACACTCGGTGAGCCCGGCCATTTCATCGGCATCGGCAACTTCATCTCGCTTGCCCTGGACGACGTCTTCTGGCTCTCGGTCTTCAATACAACGCTCTACACCGTGGTCGCGAGCATCTTCAAGTTCGCCCTCGGGCTTTGGCTGGCATTGCTCCTCAACGAGCATTTGCCCTTCAAGGCGTTCATCCGCGCGATCGTCCTCCTGCCGTTCATCGTACCGACGGTTCTCTCAGCGATCGCCTTCTGGTGGATCTACGACAGCCAGTTCTCGATCATCTCGTGGATGCTGATGCGGCTCGGCCTGATCACCCACTACATCGATTTTCTCGGCAGCCCGTGGGCGGCAAGGGCGTCGGTGATCGTGGCCAATATCTGGCGCGGCGTGCCATTCGTCGCGATCAGCCTGTTGGCCGGCCTGCAGACAATCCCGCCGTCGCTCTACGAGGCCGCGACACTCGACGGTGCCAGTCCCTGGCAGCGTTTCTGGCACATCACGCTGCCGATGCTGACGCCGATCATCGCGGTTGTCATGACTTTTTCGGTCCTGTTCACCTTCACGGACTTTCAGCTTATCTACACGCTCACGCGCGGCGGACCGATCAACGCCACGCACTTGATGGCGACACTTTCATTCCAGCGAGCGATCACGGGCGGTCACATGGGTGAAGGGGCGGCGATCTCGGTCGCGATGATCCCGTTCCTCCTAGTCGCAATACTGTTCAGCTATTTCGGGCTGCAACGCCGCCGCTGGCAGCACGGCGGAAGGGACTAGCGTAATGGCGCAATCGCTCCGGCATGACCCGTCGGGCACGGCTTACCTCGTCTCGCTGCCGAGGAAGGTGGTGACGGTTTACGTCCCGCTTGGGGTCTTCCTGATCGTCCTGCTCTTTCCGTTCTATTGGATGGCGATCACATCCTTCAAGACCAATGAGGAGCTTTACGATTACAAGACCTTCAGCCCGTTCTGGCTGACCCATCCGACGCTGGCCAATTTCCACAAGCTCTTCTTCGAGACCGATTACGGACTCTGGCTCTGGAATACGGTCCTGGTGTCGGTGGCCGCGACGTTCCTATCGCTCTTTGCGAGTGTCTTTGCCGCCTATGCGATCGAGCGGCTGCGTTTCAAGGGTTCGCGCTATGTCGGCGTGGGAATCTTTCTCGCCTACCTCGTTCCGCCCTCCATTCTATTCATTCCGCTCGCCCTCATGGTCTTCCAACTCGGCGTGTTCGATTCCCTTTGGGCGTTGATCCTGACCTATCCGACGATCCTCGTGCCGTTCTGCACGTGGCTCCTCATGGGCTATTTCAAGTCGATCCCGTACGAGCTCGAGGAATGCGCACTGATCGACGGGGCCACGCGATTTCAAATCCTGTTGAAGATCATCCTGCCGCTTGCCGTACCCGGCCTCATTTCGGCGGGAATCTTCGCCTTCACGCTTTCCTGGAACGAATTCATCTATGCGCTCACCTTCATTTCATCATCCGAATACAAAACCGTATCCGTCGGCGTGATCACCGAACTTGTCGAGGGCGACGTCTATCACTGGGGGTCCCTGATGGCGGGAGCGCTCGTGGGCTCGCTACCGGTCGCGATCCTCTATTCGTTCTTTGTCGAGCACTATGTCTCGAGTATGACGGGTGCGGTGAAAGAGTAGGCGTATCTTCAGCGCATTCTGGATGCACGACGACGTATGTAGGCCAAAATGTGCCCTCTTTCCATGCGGAGTTTCCCCGTGCCGCTCCCAAATTTGCGATGCGGGCTTGCGATAACGCATCCATGTGTATAAACTGGACAATCTATACACATTATTCGAAGGTAGCGCCGGTACCCATGCGAACCAACATTGAAATCGACGATGAATTGCTGAGCCGCGCAATGGCGGCGACGGGTTTGGCGACCAAGCGGGCCACCGTGGAAGAGGGACTGCGCCTGTTGGTGCGGGTGAGCGAGCAGGTCGAGGCGTTAACCGATATCAAAGGTCTGGGTTGGGAGGGTGATCTGAATAAGATGCGTCGGGGTCGCCGACCCGGTCGAATATGATCCTTGTCGATAGCTCGGTCTGGATCGCGCATCTGCGCGGTCAAACCACACTTGCGACCGTGAAGTTGGAAGCTGTTGCGGCACGCGAACCTCTGCTGATCGGGGATCTTATCTTACTGGAGGTCCTCCAGGGCGCCCGCGACGATGCCCAGGCCGCGCGCGTCGAGCGCAAATTGCGCCAGTATGCGATCGTGCGCCTTTTGGACGATGATTTGGCGTCCCGGGCTGCCCGCAACTATCGCAGACTGCGAAACCTCGGCATCACGGTCCGCAAGACCGCCGACATCATCATCGCCACTTTCTGCATCGAGCGTCGCCATGCTTTACTGCACGATGATCGCGACTTCGCGCCGATGGTCGAGCATCTCGGCCTCGAGGTGGCGTAACGTCTTCGCCTCGCTCGTGTGCCTGCATACCGCCTCACACGACACCGGTCCGATGCCCGCCGGTGCGCCGAGGGCAAATGCGCCGCGCCAGCACTGGCGCCGTCTTATCCCGTAAAGGCCTGGATTCCCGTCTGCGCGCGGCCGAGGATCAGTGCATGGATGTCGTGCGTTCCTTCGTATGTGTTCACCGCCTCGAGGTTCATGACGTGGCGGATGACGTGATACTCGTCGGCGACACCGTTGCCGCCATGCATATCGCGTGCGATGCGCGCAACCTCGAGCGCCTTGCCGCAGTTGTTGCGCTTGATCAGTGAGACCGCTTCCGGCGCCGCCTTGTGCTCGTCGACCATGCGTCCAACTCGAAGGGCGGCTTGAAGACCGAGCGAGATTTCCGTCTGCATGTCCGCGAGTTTCTTCTGAATGAGCTGATTGGCGGCAAGCGGCCGGCCGAACTGCTTGCGTTCGAGAACGTAGTTGCGCGCGGCGTGCCAACAAAACTCCGCCGCCCCCATCGCACCCCACGCAATGCCGTAGCGTGCGTTATTGAGACAGCCAAACGGTCCCGCGAGTCCCTTCGCGTTTGGCAGCAGATTCTCCTCGGGGACGAGCACGCCGTCCATGACGATCTCGCCGGTGATCGACGCACGGAGGCTGAATTTACCTTCGATCTTGGGGGTGGTGAGGCCCTTCATGTCGCGTTCGAGGATGAACCCGCGGATCACGTCACTATCGTCCTTGGCCCACACCACGAAGACGTCGGCGATGGGCGAATTCGTAATCCACATCTTGGCGCCGGTAAGCTTGTAGCCGGCGGCGACCTTCCGCGCCCGTGTCTTCATCCCTCCGGGGTCGGAGCCATGATCGGGCTCTGTCAGGCCGAATGCCCCGACCCATTCGCCCGCGGCCATCTTGGGCAAGAACTTCTTGCGCTGCGCCTCGCTGCCATAGGCGTGGATCGGGTACATGACCAGGGAGGATTGCACGCTCATGCAAGAGCGGTAACCGCTATCGACTCGTTCTACCTCGCGGGCGATCAGGCCGTAGCAGACATAGCTCACGCCGGCGCAGCCATACCCTTTGATCGTCGAGCCGAGCAGGCCAAGCTCCCCCAGCTCAGGAAAAATCTCTCGATCGAAGCGCTCGTGACGGTTCGCCTCGAGCACGCGCGGCATCAGCTTTTCCTGGCAATAGCTGCGTGCGGTGTCACGCACCATCCGCTCGTCCTCGCTCAGCTGGTCTTCGATCAGGAAGGGATCGTCCCACTGAAATTTGGCCCAGGATTTCGAGGCGGGTTTTTCCGCGGCAGCGAGTTCTGCTGGTGACATGGCGATCTCTCTTCCCAAGTGGCGAGTGGCGGTCTTGCGCCCGAGCCGAGATATATTCCTCGTCAACCCCTCTGTCACGCCGCATCGGCGCGATGGGGCATTCCGGCCTTCACGGGTGTCTTCCGCCGTGCAATCGGCGACCGGTCTCTTTTCACGTCGAGGGTTGCGAATTCCGCCGGTGCGGTGATTTCGAGCATTTCAAGGTCGCGCGACCCGCGCGTCAGTTCATGATGAATTTCCGCCGGCATATGCACGCAGTCGCCGGCACGGAGCACGAATTCTCCCTGGCCGTCATACCAGAACGCGACTTCGCCCTTCAGCACGTAAATGATCTGAAGTCTGAGCTTGTGCTTGTGGGCCCCTGTGCCCTCTTTGCAAGCGCGCACCGCCCGAACAACGTGGGCGCCGACACGACCGCGCGTAGCGTGCTTGATGCCGAGATCGCGGTAGCGGAAGAATGGCCTCAAGCCTTCGCCTCGATAGGTCGCATCCGCGGCGCGGCTTAAACTGAACCGCCCGACCTTTTTCTTAGCTAGCCGGCTTTTGCGGGCTTTGCTTTGCGATTTTGCCGCCATATCCGACCCTCCTGTCGATGGGAAGGAACAGTCTATCGCGCCTTCGGCACCCTGGCGATAACGGGTGAAAGGCGCCAAAAAGACGAATGGCGTGCGCGTTGGGCTATCGCCGGTGTGTGGCGCCAAAAATCATCGCGCGGGTCTAACATTATATTTGCGTTACTTGAGTATAAGGTTGCCGTGGCCCCGTGTATGAAAATTTTGTTGCGCCTTCCCACGTCGCTGAGATAGGGTCGCCGCCGCTGCGAATTGAAAGAATATGTCGAGCGCAGACCGCGCAAGCGACAAAGAGCAAAAAAGATTAATGGCTGGCGTTCTGGGAGTGTCGTGAGGCAGGTGAGCCGGTTGCTTTTGAACTTGCGTTCCTCGAGATTCGCGCCATAGCCTAGTCTCACGCGCATTTTGCGTGCGGCGGCAACGAACGTGTAGGGCAGTGCTGGGCCAACCAGCCGTCCGATGAGGGCAGGTCAGGGAATAAAGGCTTCATGGAGTATTTCCTCCAACAGCTCATCAACGGCGTAACGCTCGGCTCCATCTTCGGTCTGATCGCTATTGGCTACACCATGGTCTACGGAATCTTGGGCATGGTGAACTTCGCCCATGGCGACATCTTCATGATCGGCGGATTCATATCGGTCATCACATTCCTCGTGCTTGGCCTGTTGGGCGTGACATGGGTGCCGTTTGCGCTCGTGTGCATGCTGCTGATGGCGATGATGTTCACCTCGATCTACGGCTGGGCTGTCGAGCGCATCGGTTACCGCGCCTTGCGCAATTCCAATCGACTGGCGCCGCTGATTTCCGCAATTGGCATGTCGATTTTCCTCGAGAACTACGTCCAACTTCTCCAGGGTGCCCGCAATAAGGCGATCACGCCGATGCTCCAAGGTGGGGTCGAGCTGATGACGAGCGATTCGGGCTTCACGGTCCATCTCGGCTATATGCAGATCGTCATCGTCGTCGTCACCGCGGCGCTCATGGCCGGATTTGCACTCATGATCGCGCAGACCTCGTTGGGTCGCCAGCAGCGCGCCTGCGAGCAGGACATGCGAATGGCGCGCCTTCTCGGCGTGGATGTCGACCGCACGATCTCGCTCACCTTCGTAATGGGTGCGGCCCTCGCCGCGGTCGCTGGCATGGTCTGGCTGCTTTATTACGGAATCATCGATTTCTACGTGGGTTTTCTCGCCGGCATCAAAGCGTTCACCGCGGCTGTGCTCGGCGGCGTGGGATCGCTGCCGGGGGCAATGCTAGGCGGATTGCTCATCGGCCTGATCGAGGTCTTTTGGGCGGCATATTTCAGCACGGCGTACAAGGACGTTGCGACCTTCGGAATTCTCGTGTGCGTGCTGATCTTCCGGCCAACCGGGCTCCTCGGCCAGCCCGACATCGAGAAGGTCTGATCGTGGCCACCCAGGCGACCCAGGACATGGCGATGCCGATGCCCAAGCGCCTGGAACGTCCGATGGCGGATATACTCAAGGACGCGGCTATTACGGGGTTCATCGCCTTTGCGCTGGCATTGCCCCTTGTCGGTTTTCAGACCGTCGACCAGGCGAGTGCGATCGTCCTACAGACCCGGTTCCCGCAACTCTTCTACGCGGTCGCCTTGATCTTCACGGGTCGGTTGCTCCTGTTATTTTGCAACGCGGGCCTTGCCCGGCCCATCATGCTTGTGACCGGCGCCTTCAGCGTTCTTTGGCTTGTGAACGCGTTTGCCAACTTCGTAACCGTGAATTGGCAGACCCTTAATTTTCTCACCTTTGCGACGTCGACCGTGGTTGCACTGCGCGCATGGGTCCTGATGCGACGCAGGGCGGCGGCACTGACCGAACGCGGGAAGGACGTGATGGGTGAGCGGATCGCCGTGGCGGTAAATCGCCTCGCGCGCCGGATCGGACCGTTCATCGCGGCTTTCGCGGTGGCACTGCCGTTCATGCCATTTGCCGACCAGCGCACGATGGATATCGGCATAGCCGTCCTGACTTACGTGATGTTGGGCTGGGGCCTCAACGTGGTGGTCGGCCTCGCGGGTCTCCTCGATCTGGGATATGTGGCATTTTACGCGGTCGGTGCGTATTCCTACGCACTTCTCTCGAAGGGCCTCGGGTTCAATTTTTGGGAGGCGTTGCCAATCGCCGGCGGGCTTGCCGCGTCCTTCGGCATCATGTTGGGTTTTCCGGTGCTCCGCCTGCGGGGCGATTATCTCGCGATCGTAACCTTGGGTTTCGGCGAGATGATCCGTTTGGTTCTGCTGAATTGGAGCGCACTGACGAACGGCGCCAGGGGCATTGGCGACATTCCGCGGCCGAGCTTTTTCGGCATGCCGTTCACCCCCGCACCTCCCCCCGGCATCACCGCCGTTCATCAATTCTTCGGTGTGGATTTCGCGCCCATCCACCGTGTGTACTGGCTTTATTACATCATCCTCTTGCTCGCAGTTCTGACGAACTGGTTCACGCTGCGCATCCGCAGGCTGCCAATCGGCCGCGCCTGGGAGGCGCTCCGCGAGGATGAGATTGCGTGCCGAGCACTCGGCATCAATCCGACGAACACCAAGCTCACAGCATTTGCGATTGGCGCCATGTTCGCGGGCTTTGCGGGCTCCTTCTTCGCGACCCGGCAGGGCTTCATCAGCCCCGAGAGCTTCAATTTTCTCGAATCCGCGATCATCTTGGCGATCGTCGTGCTCGGCGGCATGGGCAGCCAGATCGGTGTCGTGGTAGCGGCGTTCCTTTTGATCGGGGGGCCGGAATATTTCCGCGACCTTCAGGCCTATCGCATGTTGGCGTTTGGCGCCCTTATGGTGGGTATCATGGTTTGGCGGCCGCAGGGTCTCCTCGCGCATCGCGATCCGACCCTTCGCCTCTCCAAGCGCCCAGCACCCGATGGAGTGCCCGGTAGATGACTCCGACGCCGCTGCTGACGGTCGAGCACCTGACGATGCGCTTCGGCGGTTTGCTCGCTGTCGACGACGTGTCGTTCAATGCGATGAACCAGCAGATTACCGCCATCATCGGGCCCAACGGCGCAGGCAAGACCACGGTGTTCAACTGCCTCACTGGTTTCTATAAGCCAACGGTCGGCCGCCTCCTTCTTACGGCCGCGGACGGCAAAGCCCACCTGCTGGAACGCATGGACGGATTTCGTATCGCGCAGCACGCGCACGTGGCGCGCACGTTTCAGAACATTCGTCTCTTCCCGCGCATGTCGGTGCTCGAAAACCTGCTGGTTGCCCAGCACAACAAGCTCATGCGCGCGTCCGGTTATACGGCCCTCGGCCTCTTTGGCGTGCCCACTTACAAGCATGCTGAGGCCCACGCCGTCGACCTTGCGCGCTATTGGCTTGAGAGGATTGGCATCGTCAATCGTGCGGACGACAACGCCGGCACGCTGCCCTATGGCGACCAGCGACGGTTGGAAATTGCCCGCGCCATGTGCACCGAGCCGGTGCTGCTTTGCCTTGATGAGCCCGCGGCGGGCCTTAACAACCGTGAATCGGCAGAACTCAACGAGCTGCTTTTGTACATCCGCGATCACCATCGGATCGGAGTCCTGCTGATCGAGCACGATATGACCGTGGTGATGAAGATCTCCGATCATGTCGTCGTTCTCGATCACGGCCGCAGGATATCCGACGGCACACCCGTCGAGGTCCGCAACGACCCGGCCGTGATCCGCGCCTATCTCGGCGAGGAGGAGGACGAGGCACTGCCTGCCGAGGTGGCTCGCGACCTTGGCGTTCCGACCGAACGCGGCGGAGAGCTCCACTGATGCTCACCATTTCGGGCGTCCACACCTATTACGGCCACATCCAGGCCCTCAAAGGCGTTGACCTCGAGGTCAAGGAAGGTGAAATCGTCACCCTTATCGGCTCGAACGGCGCGGGCAAGTCGACCCTCCTGATGACGATCTGCGGCACGCCGCGCGCGCGCTCGGGCAAGGTGATTTTCGAGGGGCGTGACATCACGGCAGTGCCGACGCACTTGATCATGCGCAGCGGTATTGCCCAGTCGCCCGAGGGCCGGCGCATCTTCCCGCGCATGACCGTCCTTGAAAACCTTCAGATGGGGGCTCTGGTCAGCAATCCCGAATATTTCGCTGAGGACTTGGAGCGGGTTTTCACGGTTTTTCCGATCCTGAAGGAGCGGCAGGAGCAGCGCGGCGGAACGCTCTCGGGTGGCGAGCAGCAGATGCTCGCGATCGGGCGTGCGCTCATGAGCCGGCCCCGACTTCTACTACTCGACGAGCCGTCCCTCGGCCTTGCGCCGTTAATCGTCCGCCAAATCTTCCAGACCATCCGCGATATCAATCGCGCGACACGGACGACGATTCTCCTCGTCGAACAAAACGCGTACCACGCCTTGCGCCTCGCCGATCGCGGATACGTCCTTGCGAACGGGGAGATCCTGATGACCGGGACGGGTGCTGAGCTCTTGGCCAACAAACAGGTGCGGGCCGCTTATCTGGAAGGCGGACATTAGGTGCCGGGGAGCGTGGGATGGCGACGGATTTGATCGGCAGCAGCACCTGGGCGGAGTTCATCTTCGGCACGGTGATCCTGTTCGGATGGGCCGCCTACATGGCCGCCCAGGCCCTCGCACGAACGTGGCGCCCGTGGTCGCGCTGCTTCTATTATGGGTTGCTTCTCGCCGTTGCCAGCCGGCTCTTCGACTACCTGCTCTTCGAGGGCCCGCTCCTGTCGGTGCTCGGCTTTATCGTCAACTTTCTGTACATATTCGCCGTCATGTTGATCGCGCATCGTTGGACGCTGAGCCGCATGATGGTCAGCCAGTATCCGTGGCTTTACGAAGCGGCCGGTCCGATGGGCTGGCGAGAGAAGCAGCGCGAGTAGCTTAGGAGCACATCCAGAATCCAGGACCGCGAATTAATTTGCCAGCTACCGGCACCTGTGGAATCTATATCGAAGTGCTGATAGCTGGTTATGCCGGGAAGTCCTCGGCGTCACTGTGGCACGTCACACGAAAAGGGAGAGCTTAATGCACAAAATGACAAATATGTTGGTGGCTGCGGCTGCCTTTGCCGTGCTGTGCACGGCAGCGGCGCGGGCCGACGAGCTTGTCGTCGCGACCGCCGGTCCAATGACCGGCAACGATGCCGCGTTTGGCGAGCAAATGAAGCGCGGCGCCGAGATGGCGGTCAAGGACATCAACGCCGCGGGCGGCGTGATGGGCAAAATGTTGAAGCTTGAGGTCGGCGACGATCAGTGCGATCCGAAGCAGGCCGTTCCGGTCGCCAACTCGTTCGTGGAAAAGCACGTGGTCTTTGTGGCAGGCCACTATTGTTCCGGCAACTCGATTCCAGCATCAGCAGTCTATGTCGAGAACAATATCCTTCAGATCACGCCGGCGTCGACGAACCCGGCCCTGACGGAAGGTGCGGCGCAGAAGGGATGGAAGACCGTGTTCCGTGTTTGCGGTCGTGACGACCAGCAGGGCGTGGTCGCCGGCAAGTTCCTTGCGGACAAGTACAAGGGCAAGAAAATCGCCATTCTCCACGACAAATCGCCATATGGCCAAGGCATCGCCGACGAGACGAAGAAGAACATGAATGCTGCGGGCGTGCAGGAAGCGCTCTACGACTCGTTCCAGAAGGGCGACAAGGATTTCACCGCGCTCGTCAGCAAAATGAAGCAGATGGGCATCGACGTGGTCTATGTCGGCAGCTACCACACCGAGACGGGTCTCCTGATCAAGCAGGCGGCAGATCAAGGGTGGAAGCCGCAATTCGTGTCCGAGGACGCCCTGGTCACCGATGAGTTCTGGAAGATCGCCGGGCCCGCCGGCGAGGGCCTGATCATGACGTTCCCGCCGGACCCCCGCGACAATCCGGCGGCGAAGGCCGTGGTGGCCGAGTTCAAGGCCACAAGCTACGACCCCGAAGGCTACACCCTCTATACCTACGCCGCATTCCAGGTGTGGTCCCAGGCGGTGAAGAATGCCGGCACGACCGATCCGCAGAAGCTTGCGGTCGAGCTGCGCAAGGGCTCGTTCAACACCGTTTTGGGAACGATCCAGTACGACGACAAGGGGGACATCAAGAACTCCGAGTACGTCTGGTACAAGTGGCATGATGGCAAGTACGCCGAGACTAAACTTTAATAGCTAGGTCTCGCACCGAAATGTCGGCCCGGCGGGCAACTGCCGGGCCGATTTGTTTCCTCTCAATGCGACGGAAAGATGTGCGGAAGAAATCGGGCGTCGCGTGGCGAATCTCGGATTCGCCACACTAGCGTGATCGGCGGCGGCCTTCTGTGGAGGGTTTGCGGCCGAGCCCGATCTTCTTCGCAAAGGCCGAGCGCTGGGCGGCGTAATTGGGTGCTACCATGGGATATTCCGGGGGAAGGCCCCATTTGGCGCGATATTCGTCGGGGGTCATATCGTAGGTCGTGCGCAGATGGCGTTTGAGCATCTTCAATTTCTTGCCGTCTTCCAGACAGACGATGTATTCGGGTGTGACGGAACGTTTGATCGGTACGACGGGCTTGAGCATTTCGTGTCTGGCCTGGTCGGTTCCGCCGATTAATTGATCCAATGCCCCGTGGACCGAGCGGATTATCTCGGGTAATTGAGACGGAGCGAGGGCATTATTGCTTACATAGGCTGCGACAACCTCGGTCGTCATACGCAGCATGTCACTGCGACCCGCCTTTTCACCGTTGTCTTCCCTCATGGCGCCGATCCTCTTCGCCTCAGAAGGTAATTTACAATCATTCGCATATAAATTTTATCGTGTCAATTCGATACAGTGGCAATACGAGTAATAAATTCTTCCTTCGGTTTGCGTAGAGTTTACTATTTTGATTTATTAGAGTCTCTATACCTAATTTCTCGAAAATTGTACTGAATAGATTTCTAATTATTTGTGAATTGAATTATATCACTGCAACAAGCGCCATATTTTCCGAACAAATCCCGATCAATGTTGTCGACATCGCGCGTTTATCCTAGAATTTCGCGATATTTGTTCGGCCATGACATGTCGATTCCAAGAAATTTCGACCCATGACCGCAATAAATTTCGTAGAGGTTTCCGCGAGAGCTAGTAGCGGACTGGCACCATGTGCCGACATATGGTATTTTCGCAGACGGTTTTTCCCGCTTTCTGTGACCGTCGATGCCCGCGGAATTAATTGCGATCGCCTCAGACCATGCAGGGTTCGCACTCAAGTCGGTGTTGCGCGCCGAGCTTGAGGCGCTGGGCTACAGGGTGCTCGACCTCGGAGCGAATTCATCGGAGAGCGTCGACTATCCCGACTTCGCAGCGGCAATGGCGCGAACAATCGAAAGCAAGCAGGCGCTGCGCGGCGTGCTTATATGCGGCACGGGGATCGGCATGAGTATTGCCGCAAACAGAAGCCGCGCGGTCCGGGCCGCGGTATGCCACGATGTTTCCTCGGCCGGACTGGCGCGCCGCCACAACGACGCGAACGTCTTGGCGCTCGGCGCGCGGCTCATCGGGGAGGAAGTGGCGAAGGACTGCCTGCGTACTTTCTTGTCGACGGCGTTCGATGGCGGTGAGCGTCATGGGAGGCGTGTTTCGAAGTTATCCGGGGCGTGACGCGGTATCGAATTTGCCGAGCACACGTCGGGTGCTCGGCCGTTTTTTGATAAGCGATCCGAAATCCATACTCGAACGAAGGGATTGACCGTGCGATGACGAGACAAGATGGCGCGAGTGCTTCACCGGCTGGCACGCTCGACCGATTTTTCTCGGCTGGCCTCTCCCAAGTCGATCCGGAGGTGGCGCACGCCATTCGGGGTGAACTTGGGCGCCAGCAAAGCCAAATCGAACTCATCGCTTCGGAGAACATCGTCTCGCGCGCCGTTCTCGAGGCGCAAGGCTCCGTGCTCACCAACAAATACGCGGAGGGTTATCCCGGTCGCCGTTATTACGGCGGCTGCGAACATGTGGACATCGTCGAAAGTTTGGCGATCGAGCGCGCCAAAAAACTTTTCGGCTGTGCCTTCGCAAACGTGCAGCCCCATTCGGGTGCGCAGGCCAATACCGCGGTCTTCTTCGCCTTGTTGCAGCCGGGCGACAAATTCATGGGACTTTCGCTCGCGGCGGGCGGACACCTCACGCATGGCGCCCCGCCGAGCGTGTCGGGCAAGTGGTTCGTCCCCGTACCCTACGGGGTGCGGCGGGAAGATTGTCTGATCGATTATGACGAGCTTGCGCGTCTCGCCGAGCAGCATCGTCCGAAACTGATCATCGCGGGCGGATCCGCCTATCCTCGCTTCATCGATTTTGCCCGGTTCAGGACGATTGCCGACAGCGTCGGTGCGTATCTCATGGTCGACATGGCGCACTTCGCCGGGCTCGTCGCAGGCGGGGTGCATCCGAGCCCGTTGCCGCATGCCCACGTCGTCACGACGACCACGCACAAGACGCTGCGCGGTGCGCGTGGCGGAATGATCCTGTCAATGGACGAAAACCTCGGCAAGAAGATCAACTCCGGCATCTTCCCGGGCACGCAAGGCGGGCCGCTCCTGCATGCGATCGCCGGCAAGGCGGTGGCTCTGGGCGAAGCGCTCAAGCCCGAATTCAAGATCTATGCCCGGCACGTCGTGGATAACGCCCATGCGCTGGCTGCGACCCTTGTCCGGCGCGGCTACGACATCGTGACGGGCGGCACCGATACGCACCTCATGCTGGTCGATCTGCGCTCGAAGCGGCTGACCGGTAAGATCGCTGTCGAAAGCCTCGAGCGGGGTGCGATCACGTGCAACAAGAACGGCGTGCCCTTCGACCCCGAAAAACCGACGATCACATCGGGCGTTCGCCTCGGCACGCCCGCCTCGACGACGCGGGGGTTCGGCGTCCCCGAGTTCAACGAGGTGGGCGAGTTGATCGCCGATTTGCTCGACGGCCTTGCCTCGGGATCGAATGATAACAGTGCGGTCGAGCGCAAAGTGCGCGCGCGCGCTGAATCCTTATGCGCGCGGTTTCCGATCTATCCGGATTTTTGATGCAGGCCAAGTCGAAGCGCGGAGCAAGAAACGACAGCAAAACGAGGGGGGGTAGGGCATGCGTTGTCCGTTTTGTGGCCACGAGGACACCCAGGTCAAGGATTCCCGGCCGACCGAAGACAATGCCGCAATTCGCCGCCGACGCTTCTGTCCGGCGTGCGGTTCGCGCTTCACGACGTTCGAGCGCGTGCAGCTCCGCGAACTCATGGTCATCAAGAAGAATGGCCAGCGCGCAACTTTCGACCGGGACAAGCTTGTCCGCTCGATCCAAATTGCTTGTCGAAAACGGCCGGTCGATCCTGAACGCATCGAGCGCATCGTCAATTCGATCGTGCGGCGTCTCGAAAGCTCTGGCGAGAGCGATATCCGCTCGGAGGTGATTGGCGAGATGGTGATGGACGCGCTCCGCGGCCTCGACCCGGTCGCCTACGTGAGGTTCGCTTCGGTCTACCGAAATTTCCGCGAGGCCAAGGATTTCGAGGATTTCGTCGGGCAATTGAGCGACACTGCCGAGTGACAGTAACGAGCGACAGTGCCGATCGACGCTTCATGCAAGCCGCCCTGGGATTGGCCCGCCGCGGGCTCGGTCGCGTGTGGCCAAATCCCGCCGTGGGCTGCATCATCGTCCGCGGGGGTCGTGTCGTCGGGCGAGGTTGGACCCAATCAGGAGGGCGGCCTCATGCCGAAACGGAGGCACTTAGGCGGGCAGGCGAGGCGGCGCGCGGTGCTGTCGCCTACGTGACCCTCGAGCCCTGCAGCCATCGTGGCGTCACCCCACCTTGTGCCGATGCCTTGATCCGCGCAGGTATTAAGCGCGTCTGTGTGGCGATCGGAGACCCCGACCCGCGTGTCTCGGGTGCCGGTATCGAACGGCTTAAGAATGCCGGAGTCGATGTTGCGGCGGGCCTCCTTCACGACGATGCCATGGAGGTCAATGCGGGCTTCTTCACGCTCCAGCGCAAGGCCCGGCCGCTCGTCACCTGGAAGACAGCGACCACGCTCGACGGCCGCATCGCAACGCATTTGGGCGAAAGTCAGTGGATTACCGGAGAATTGGCCCGCCAGCGCGCGCATCTTCTTCGCGCCACTCACGATGCAATCTCGGTCGGCGTCGGCACAGCCTTGACGGATGATCCCGAACTCACCTGCAGGCTGCCGGGCCTCGAGGCGGCATCGCCCGTCCGCGTTGTGATCGACGGCAGGCTGCGCACGCCGCTGACGAGCCGGCTTGTCTCGACGAACGTTTCAGTACCGACCTGGTTCGTCACCCGTTCGGATGCGCCGGAGGAACGCCGTAACACGTTGTTGCGCCTCGGCGTCGCTGTCATTTTGGTACCGCCTGGCGAAGGCGACCGGCCCGACCTCAATGGCGCCTTGCGTGAACTCGGCAAGCGCGGGATCACCCGCCTCCTTGTCGAGGGTGGCAGCCAGCTCGCTGCTGCCCTGCTTCGCGAAGATCTGGTCGATCGGATCGCCTGGTTTCGCGCGCCGATCGCCGTCGGCGGCGACGGGCTTCCGGCGGCTGCCGCGTTCGGCGTCGACAGGCTCGCCGAGGCGCCGCGCTTCGAGCGCACCTCGGTAATTTCCTGCGGCGTCGATACGCTGGAAACATTCTCGCGTCGAGCATAGCTTAGCGCGATGTTCACCGGCATCATCACCGACCTTGGCCGGGTCCGGTCAGTCGAGCAGGCCGCAAGCGGCGACACCCGTTTCGCCTTCACGACCCGTTATGAGATGGCATCGATCGCGCTCGGCGCATCGATCGCCTGCTCGGGCGCGTGCTTGACGGTGGTCGAGAAGGGTGCGGACTGGTTCGCCGTCGAAGTTTCCGGGGAAACCCTCGCACGGACAACGCTCGGCACATGGGCCGTCGGCCGCGCCGTCAATCTCGAACGCTCGCTGCGTCTCGGAGACGAACTCGGCGGCCATCTCGTAAGCGGCCACGTCGACGGCGTCGCCCGGATCGTCGAAATCATTCCGGAAGGCGGCAGTATGAGGCTCATGTTCGAGGTTGCGGCCGGGCTTGCCAAGTTCGTCGCTTCCAAAGGGTCGGTCGCAATCGACGGTGTCTCGCTCACCGTAAACGAGGTGGATGGCGCATTTTTTGGCGTCAATATTATCGACCATACGCGGCGCGTCACGAGCTTTGGCGAAGTGGCGGTCGGAGACCGGGTCAATCTTGAGGTGGATATCTTGGCACGCTATGTTGCTCGCCTCCTGGAGAGGAGCTGAACGTGCCGCACAGCAGGTTTTTGTCGTCAATCGAGGAAGTCATCGACGATTGTCGCAATGGGCGGATGTTCATCCTTGTCGATGACGAGAGCCGTGAGAACGAAGGCGATCTCGTCATTCCCGCGCAAATGGCGACACCGGATGCGATCAACTTCATGGCGAAGCATGGCCGCGGCCTTATCTGCCTCTCTCTGACCCAGGCGCGCATTCACGAACTTGGCCTGCCCCTCATGCCCCAACATCACGCCTCGCGCCATCAGACGGCATTCGCCGTCTCGATCGAAGCGCGCACGGGCGTGACGACGGGCATATCCGCACCGGATCGCGCACGAACCGTATCGGTCGCGATCGATCCCATGCGAGGCAAGGACGACATCGTCACGCCGGGCCATGTATTCCCACTCGTGGCGCGCGACGGCGGGGTGTTGGTGCGCGCCGGACACACCGAAGCTGCCGTCGATCTGGCGCGGCTTGCGGGATTGAACCCGTCGGGCGTCATCTGCGAGATCATGAACGACGACGGCACGATGGCGCGGATGCAGGACCTTATCAAATTTGCCCAGTTCCATAATCTGAAAGTCGCCAAGATCGCGGATCTGATCGAGTACCGGCTGAGGTACGACCGCATCGTTCAACGCAGCGTGGAAACCGCCGTAAAGAGCAAATATGGCGGTGAGTTCCGCATGGTGGTCTACGTCAACAAAATCGCCTATGCCGAACATATCGCATTGGTGAAGGGAGACGTGTCGTCCCGAGAGCCGACGCTTGTGCGCATGCATGCGCTCGATGTGCTTCATGACGTCGTTGGGGAGCGAAGTGGCGGACGCGGCGGCGAGATCGAGGCGTCGATGCGGATGATCGATGAGGCTGGCCGGGGTGTCGTCGTTTTGATCCGTGAGCCAAGTGCGACCCGGTTATCGGATATCGTGACCGCGCGCGTGACGGGCGGCTCAGGTGCCACGACCGGTCTGCGCGATTACGGAATCGGCGCCCAGATTTTGCTCGACCTCGGGGTGCGCGATATGATCCTGTTGTCCAACACGAAACGCACGATCGTCGGTTTGGAGGGCTATGGGCTCAGTGTTGTCGAGCAGCGGCCCATTCCGGCTGGCGGGGATTGATCGCGCATGGCCAACGCACCCCATATTCTGATTGTAGAAGCGCGTTACTATGAGGACATCGCGGACGAGTTGGCGCGCGGTGCGATGGATGCGCTCGAGAAGGCGGGTGCGAGCTATGAGCGCATCACCGTTCCCGGTGCCTTCGAAATTCCCGCCTTGATCAAATATTCGATCCGCAGCCGCGATTTCTATACGGCCCGTCCGCGCTTCGACGGATTCATCGCGCTCGGCTGCGTCATTCGAGGCGAGACGAGCCACTATGATCTTGTGTGCAGCGAGTGCGCGCGAGGTCTGCAGTCGCTTGCCGTCGAATATACCCTCGCACTTGGCTTCGGCGTGCTTACGGTTGAAAACCGAGAGCAGGCTTGGGCGCGCGCTTCGCTCACCGGCCGCAACAAAGGTGGCGAGGCGGCGCGCGCGTGCCTTGCGATGGTCGATCGCAAGCGCACATTCCGTCTCTATCCGCGCTGATAGATCATGGTGGAGCGTCCCGACAAGAGCCCAGCCGAAGGAAAATCGCCGACCAATGTGCACCGCCTTAGTTCGGCGCGCTTGGCCGCGGTTCAAGCGATCTATCAGATGGAAATGACGGGTGCCGCGGCCGACGGCGTCGTCGCAGAATTTCTCCTTCATCGTGGAGGGGCCGAGCTCGGGGAAGGCGAGAATGCGGTCGAAGCGGACAAGGCGCTGTTCGCGGACATCGTGCACGGTGTGTCAGCACAGCAGGATGAACTCGACCGGCTGATCGGTTCGACCCTGGTCGAAGGCTGGCCGCTCGCCCGCATCGAAAAGGTGATGGCGGCGGCGCTGCGCGCAGGTGCCTATGAGCTCCTCCGGCGGGCGGACGTGCCGGCACGGGTCGTCGTGAGCGAATATGTCGACGTGGCGCACGCCTTTTTTGAGGGCAAGGAGGTCGGAATGGTCAACGGCGTCCTCGACCGGCTCGCGCGCTTGCTGCGCGAGGCGGAGATGGCGGACACGGCGATGCCGGATCCCTCGCAAAAATAGGGGTCGCGCACTGTGCCGGGCAAAGCAGCGGGACGCCAGCGGCCGAGCGAATTCGAGCTGATCGCGCGGCTATTCGCACCTCTTGCCTCGAAATTTCCCGATGCGTACGGTCTCGAGG
>Ga0187766_10000077_pt1 | contig 46181 bp, 35 predicted proteins | sample 0216_QUI02_MP05__4_FD_132971 | JGI IMG/M metagenome (GOLD analysis project Ga0187766, IMG submission 132971) | Tropical peat soil microbial communities from peatlands in Department of Meta, Colombia - 0216_QUI02_MP05_20_MG | ecosystem: Environmental > Terrestrial > Soil > Wetlands > Peat ... | reverse complement strand
TGCCCCAGGGCCGGAGGGTCCCGCGGGTCAAGGGCCGGCCGCAGGCCGGTCCCGCAGGGACGCGCAGCGCCCTTGACGCGTGGGCATGCCGGCCCGTACCAGCGCCCGCCACCGACCCGACCCCGCTACGCTCAACACGGACGAGCGATTCCGCTCGCGACGGGACGTGTTGCGACGACTGCCAGAATCCGCCATCCCCAAACGGACACGCGGTTACCACCTGGCACCGCCTCCGCAAGCCGCGGAAGTCAGGCGAGTCTCAGCGATCGCTGTGGGGGCTCTCGTTCGACTCGCCGGTAACGAAGATCATCCGTCGATCGGCAGCCTGGTCGCTGTTGCCGAAGCGGTGCTCAACCGCAGGCCGGCTCCGCCCGAGCTGATGAAACATGTTCTAGTTCAGCCCGCGTTGGGGTGGTCCACCGACTGGCAACAAGCTGGTCCCTTTTACCACTTTTACCTGGCGAACGACACATCTCACTGTCCTCTTGGGGGTTTTCGCATCGCGCGGTGGAGGTCCCGTCCACGGTGTGAAATCAGCGTACGTAACTTCTGACCAGCGAATCAGCAGACCAGCGCCGGTGGGTACATAGTCTTCGTCCTCAATCCGCGGTATCCCATTCGTGTCCGATTCCACCGCTGTTTAGGGAACCGCCCGCATCGCCCGCCACTACACCCACAGCCGAACCAGTTGCCCCGCGCCTCAACCGCCAACGATCGGTCTCGCCAGTAGCGCGCCTGGTCAGGAGCAGACGATGAGCCTTGCGCCCATACTCTGCGGAATTGAGAGGTGGTGGCGGCCCAACCGGGGGCGGGAGCGCACCGCCGAGATCCTGCCAATGCTCTGCGAGGGCGTCCGACAGCGGAGCATTCAACAGTTCGATGAGCTCTTCCTTTGCACCCTCTGCCGCCTCCGCTCGAGTCGGCCCCAACTGGGCATCCAGCTCACGCGCGAGATCGGCCCATCCTTCGATCAGTGACTCGAAGAGATCTGCGCGTGGAACGCTGGTCGAATCGCGAAGTCTGGCTACCATCCGGCGGTAGTAGTTCAGTGAAGAAACGTTAGCCGCCGCGACGATGAGCCCATCGGGAACTGCGACGCCGTGTCGCAGCGCGATGGTCATCAGCCCCGCGTCAGGTCGGACCTTTTCCAGTCATAGTTGCCGAGGCGAATCGAATCACTGCTCCACGGAATTCTAGGCTTCACCGCCCGATTCGGGATTTGCGCGACGAAGTCCCGCACACCGCTTCTTGGGCAGCGTCGGCAACGACAGCCCACCAAACACACAGGTCACGACCTCTTCGAGTTCGTGACCTAAGCGCCTGCAGTTCGTAGAACTGCTCCTGGTGGGCGAAGGGGGACTTGAACCCCCACGTCCCGAAGGACACTGGCACCTGAAGCCAGCGCGTCTGCCATTCCGCCACTCGCCCCAAACAACCGGTCGAGCCTACCACTGTAATAGCCACGTTCCCCAACGCCTTCGAGGGTGCCAGACGCTGTCCAGCATCGGCTACGCTGCTCGCAAAATAGCCGCTGAACTGCTCTGATGCGATTCTCAGAGATATAGAGGTGCCCCAGCATCACGATGTCCCGATACCATGCTTAGAAGGATATGGGTGATACGACACACGGGAGGGTCGTCGGCCCCTACAGCAGCGATATATGAGGACAAGTGAGGCGAGCGCTGGAGATGAACAGCCACAAGGGGCTAGTTCAGCGCATCGAGCGCAAACTCGAGGCCACCGTGGGCGATGCGTTTGCCCGGGTGTTCGGCGGATCGATCGTCCCACAAGAGGTAGAAGCCATGTTGCGCCGGGAAGCGGCCGACGCCGTCCGGTCGCTTCAAGGAAATCTCCTTTTGGCGCCCAACGAATACATCATTACTCTCGGTGTGCACGACTACGAGAAGCTGGGCGCCGATCCGGATCTCACGTCGGACGCTTTCGCTAAACACTTGGCGGGATATATCAGCGAACAGGGGTGGCAAACGTATGGTGATGTGGTCGTCCGGTTCGAGCGATCGCCGAACCTACATACCGGCCAGTTCCGCGCCCGTGGTGCTGTCAACCCCGACGTCGACCCCCGCCCGACAGTCAGCGATTCCGCCCCTCCACAATCAGATCATGCGTTTAGCGCAGAACCAGGAGTACCACCAATGACTGAGAATTCCAGCTATCGCGGCGGTCAGGGGCAGGGGCGGCCCAGCGATGAGTATTACGAGGACCACTACGCGCGTCAGCAAGACGATCCCCGCAGTGGCGAAGATGCCCGCGGCGGCCAAGACGCCCGAGGTGGGTATCCGCCGGAATCGGGCGGCTACCCATCGCAGCCCGGATATCCTCCACCCCGCCACCCCGACCAGGCCGGCTACCCGGACCAGCCGGGATACCAGGACCAGGGCGGCTACCAAGACCAGCGCGGATACCAGGACCAACGTCGATACCAGGACCAGCGCGGACACCAGGACCAGGGCGGCTATCCCCAACAGGGGCCGGGCGGCTATCCGTCGCCATATGAACAACGTCCGCCCGCCGGTTACGGCCCTGGCCAAGGCTACGACCCCGGGTATCGCCAAGGCCCCGGCGGCTACGGCCCGCCCGGCGGTGGTCAGCCGGGCTACGGTGGCTACGGTGACTATGGCCGCGGGCACTACGGGCCCCCCGAACAGCGGCCGCCCTACCCCGACCAGGGAGCCGGTTACGAGCAGGGTTACCAGGGCGGCCCGGGATACGGTCGGCAGGACCACGGTCAATCCGACTACACCCACTACGCCGATGCCGGCGCGGGTGGGGTGTACGCACCTCCCGGTGGGTACGCCGAACCCGCTGGCCGCGACTACGACTATGGCCAGACGGTCGCCCCTGGCGAGTATGGCCAGCCCGCTGCCGGCGGCTACGGCGGTTACGGGCCGAGCGGCTATCCGCTCGCCGGGCATGCGGTCACTCTCCAGCTCGACGACGGCAGCGGCCGGACGTATCAACTGCGCGAGGGCTCCAACATCATCGGCCGCGGACAGGATGCCCAGTTCCGGTTGCCCGACACCGGCGTGTCGCGACGCCACCTGGAGGTCCGCTGGGACGGAGAGGTCGCACTACTCTCGGACCTCAACTCCACCAACGGCACCACCGTTAACAACGCGCCGGTGCAGGAGTGGCAGTTGGCCGACGGCGACGTGATCCGTCTGGGGCACTCCGAGATCATCGTCCACATCCAGTGAGCTCACCGGGCGGCGAAGCTACCTAGCTTCACACCGGGGCGACCACCGTCCAAGTATCGTGACGTTGCTGATGTGCTCGGAATCGCGGCACGGTGCCAGGACGGAGAGGACGCCAGATGCAGGGAATAGTGCTGCAGCTGACGCGTGCCGGATTCTTGATGCTGCTCTGGCTATTCATTTGGTCCGTGCTGCGGATCCTGCGGACCGACATTTACGCGCCCACCGGCGCTGTCATGGTGCGGCGCGGCTTGGCGTTGCGGGGCACGCTGCTGCCGTCGCGCCGGCATGCCGCGCGCTACCTGGTGGTGACCGAAGGGTCGCTGGCGGGTGCGCGTATCACTCTTACCGGTCAATCCGTACTGATCGGACGCGCCGACGACTCCACCTTGGTGCTGACCGACGACTACGCCTCTACGCGCCACGCCCGACTTTCCCAGCGCGGCTCGGAATGGTATGTCGAGGATTTAGGATCGACCAACGGGACGTACCTTGACAGGGCGAAGGTGACGACGGCGGTACGAGTTCCGATTGGGACGCCGGTTCGGATCGGCAAAACCGTAATCGAGTTGCGCCCGTGACACTGGTCCTGCGTTATGCGGCTCGCAGCGATCGCGGCCTCGTACGCGCCAACAACGAGGATTCGGTGTACGCCGGCGCGCGGTTACTGGCCCTGGCCGACGGTATGGGTGGCCACGCCGCCGGCGAGGTGGCGTCCCAGTTGGTGATCGCCGCGTTGGCCCACCTCGACGACGACGAGCCCGGCGGTGATCTGCTCGGCAAGCTCGACGCCGCGACCCGGGCCGGCAACTCGGCGATCGCCGCGCAGGTCGAGATGGAGCCCGCTCTCGAAGGCATGGGCACCACGCTCACCGCGATCCTGTTTGAGGGCAACCACCTTGGGCTATTGCACATCGGTGACTCGCGCGCCTACCTGTTGCGCGACGGCGAGCTGACGCAGATCACCAAGGACGACACCTTCGTCCAAACCTTGGTCGACGAAGGCCGGATCACCCCCGAAGAGGCGCACAGCCACCCGCAGCGCTCGTTGATCATGCGGGCTCTGACCGGTCACGAGGTCGAGCCCACGCTGACGATGCGGGAAGCACGCGCCGGGGACCGCTATTTGCTGTGTTCGGACGGGCTGTCCGACCCGGTCAGCGACGACACCATCCTCGAGGCGCTGCAGATCCCCGACGTCGCCGAGAGCGCGGACCGCCTCATCGAGTTGGCGCTGCGCGGCGGGGGTCCCGACAATGTGACCGTCGTAGTCGCCGACGTCGTCGATTACGACTACGGCCAAACCCAGCCGATTCTGGCGGGGGCGGTGGCCGGCGACGACGACCAAGTGACCCTCCCCAACACTGCCGCCGGCCGGGCCTCAGCCATCAACCCCCGCCAAGACGTCGCCAAACGCGTTTTACCGCAAGCCGATACGTCTGTCCGGCCGCGGCGGTCGCGACGGCGGATTGCTATCGGGATCGCGCTGATGGTGCTGCTGGTGCTCGCCGCCCCGGTTATCGGCTGGACGATCATCCGCAGCTACTACTACGTCGCCGAATACAACGGCACGGTGTCTATCATGCGGGGAATCCAGGGGTCGATACTGGGCGTCCCGCTGCAGCAACCGTATCTGCAGGGATGTCTCAACAGCCGCAATGAACTGTCGCAGATCAGCTACGGCCAATCGGAAAATAACCTTGGCTGCCATTTGATGAAGCTCGCAGACCTGCGGCCTTCTGCCCGCGCCCAAGTGACGGCCGGACTTCCGGCCGGCACCCTTGATGAGGCCATCGCGCAGCTACGTGAATTGTCAACGAGCTCCCTGCTGCCGCTTTGCCCGCCGCCCCGCGCCACACCCCCGCCGAGCCCACCGCCCACCGACGAACTCGGGGGCGCCTCGCGACCGACGCCCATTGCGCCCACACTTCCGCCACCACAATTCCAGCAGGGCATCGACTGCCGGGCGGCGACATGACGACACAGCCGCAGCCGCCGGTGGCGGTGACTCCTCCGCTGCCGACCCGGCGCAACGCCGAACTGCTGCTGCTGTGCTTCGCCGCCGTGATCACCGTCGTGGCCTTGCTCATCGTGGAGGCCAACCAGGAGCGGGGCTTGCGCTGGGACCTGAGCAGCTACGGCCTGACCTTCACAACACTATTCGCTTGCGCGCACCTGGCCATCAGGCGGTTTGCCCCGTATGCGGACCCGCTGCTGCTGCCAGTGGTGGCGCTGCTTAACGGGTTGGGCCTGGTCATGATTCATCGGCTCGACCTCGGCGACAACGCGATCGGTGGCACCGAACATCCCAGCGCAAACCAGCAGATGCTGTGGACCCTGGTCGGCGTGTCCGCGTTCGCGCTGATCGTGAGCCTCTTGAAGGACCATCGACAGCTCGCGCGCTACGGCTACATATGCGGACTGACCGGTCTGGTGATGCTCGCAATTCCGGCTTTGCTGCCGCCGGCGTTCTCCGAGCAGAACGGCGCCAAAATCTGGATTCGGTTGCCGGGTTTTTCAATTCAGCCCGCGGAGTTCTCGAAGATTCTACTGCTCATCTTCTTCTCGGCGGTGCTGGTGGCCAAACGCGGCCTGTTCACCAGCGCCGGCAAGCACGTGATGGGCATGACTCTGCCGCGTCCACGAGACCTCGCGCCGCTGCTGGCGGCCTGGGTGATCTCAGTGGGTGTGATGATCTTCGAGAAAGACCTCGGCACTTCGCTGCTGCTGTATGCATCGTTTCTGGTGGTGGTTTACCTCGCCACCCAGCGATTCAGTTGGATGGCCATCGGGCTGACCTTGTTCGCCGCGGGAAGTGTTGCGGCATATTACATTTTCGACTACGTGCGGATCCGCGTGCAGACCTGGCTGGACCCATTCGCCGATCCGGAAGGCAGTGGCTACCAGATCGTGCAGTCGCTGTTCAGCTTTGCCACCGGTGGCATCTTCGGCACCGGGCTTGGTAACGGGCAACCCGACACCGTGCCCGCGGCATCGACTGATTTCATCAGCGCCGCGTTCGGCGAAGAACTCGGGCTGGTCGGGTTGGCCAGCCTGCTGATGCTCTACACCATCCTCATCGTGCGCGGCCTGCGTACCGCGATCGCGATACGCGACAGCTTCGGCAAGCTGCTAGCTGCAGGTCTGGCATCCACTTTGGCCATCCAGCTTTTCATCGTCGTCGGCGGCGTGACCAACCTTATTCCGCTGACCGGGTTGACCACACCGTGGATGTCCTACGGCGGATCGTCGCTGGTGGCCAACTACATACTGCTGGCCATCCTGGTGCGCGTCTCGCACGGCGCGCGACGTCCGTTCCGCACCCGGCCACGCAATACGTCCCCGATCGCGGTCGCCAGCACTGAGGTGATCGAGCGCGTATGAACGCCTCCCTGCGCCGCATCTCGGTGATCGTGATGGCGTTGATCGTGCTGCTGTTACTCAACGCCACGCTGACCCAGGTGTTCACCGCTGACGGGCTGCGTGCCGATCCCCGCAATCAGCGGGTGCTGCTCGACGAGTATTCGCGTCAGCGGGGCCAGATAACCGCCGGCGGGCAGCTGCTGGCCTACTCGGTGGCCACCGATAGTCGCTTCCGTTTCCTGCGGGTGTATCCCAATCCTTCTGTCTACGCACCGATTACCGGGTTCTACTCGCTGCGCTATTCGAGCACGGGCCTCGAACGCGCCGAGGACCCACTGTTGAACGGGTCCGACCAGCGGCTGTTCGGCCGCCGGCTGGCCGACTTCTTCACCGGTCGCGACCCGCGCGGCGGCAACGTCGATACCACGATCAGCCCGCGCGTCCAGCAGGCCGGCTGGGACGCGATGCAACAAGGCTGCAGTGGGCCGTGCAAGGGAGCGGTGGTCGCGCTGGAGCCCTCCACAGGCAAAATTCTGGCGCTGGTGTCGTCGCCGTCCTATGACCCCAACCTGCTCTCATCGCACAACCCCGAGGAGCAGGCGCAGGCCTGGCAGCGGCTGCGCGACGACCGTGACTCCCCGATGACCAACCGCGCCATCTCCGAGACCTATCCGCCCGGTTCGACGTTCAAAGTCGTGACCACTGCGGCGGCACTGCGGGCCGGAGCCACCGAGGACAAGCAGCTCACCGCGGCGCCGCAGATCCCGCTGCCGGACAGCACCGCAACTGTGGAAAACTACGGCGGTGCCTCGTGCGGCAGTGAACCGACGGTGTCGCTGCGTGAGGCGTTCGCTTTGTCCTGCAATACCGCGTTCGTCCAGCTGGGCATCCTCACCGGCGCCGAGGCCCTGCGTGGCACCGCGCAGTCGTTCGGATTCGACAGCCCTCCAGGCCCCATTCCGCTGCAGGTCGCGGAGTCCACCGTCGGTCCCATCCGGGATGCCGCCGCCTTGGGGATGTCGAGCATCGGGCAGAAGGATGTCGCGCTGACACCGCTAGAGAACGCCGTAGTGGCCGCGACCATCGCAAACGACGGCGTGACCATGCAGCCCTATCTGGTCGACAGCCTCAAGGGCCCAGACCTGGCTAACATCAGCACCACCGCTCCCCGTCAGCAGCGCCGTGCGATGTCGCCGCAGGTCGCGGCTAAGCTAACAGAGTTGATGGTCGGCGCCGAGCAAGTCACACAGCAGAAAGGGGCGATCCCCGGCGTGCAGATCGCATCCAAGACCGGTACCGCAGAGCACGGCACCGACCCGCGCAACACTCCACCGCACGCGTGGTACATCGCCTTCGCGCCCGCCCAAACTCCGAAGGTGGCCGTTGCGGTCGTGGTAGAAGACGGCGCCGACCGGTTGTCTGCGACTGGCGGTGCGCTCGCCGCGCCGATTGGGCGCGCCGTGATCGAGGCCGCGCTGCAGGGGGGACCATGAGCCCGCGCGTAGGTGTGACGCTGTCCGGGCGGTATCGCCTGCAGCGCCTCATCGCCACCGGCGGCATGGGCCAGGTATGGGAGGCGGTAGACAGCCGCCTGGGTCGGCGTGTCGCGGTCAAAGTGCTCAAGAGCGAGTTCTCCTCGGACCCCGAGTTCATCGAGCGGTTCCGTGCCGAGGCGCGCACCACCGCGATGCTCAACCATCCAGGGATCGCCAGCGTCCACGACTACGGCGAAACCCAGATGGACGGCGAGGGCCGTACCGCCTACCTGGTGATGGAGTTGGTCAACGGTGAGCCGCTCAACTCGGTGCTCAAGCGCACCGGCCGGCTTTCGCTGCGGCACGCGCTGGACATGCTTGAGCAGACCGGTCGGGCGCTACAAGTCGCGCATGCTGCCGGCCTGGTACACCGCGATGTCAAACCCGGCAACATCTTGATCACCCCCACCGGCCAGGTCAAGATCACCGACTTCGGTATCGCCAAAGCTGTCGACGCGGCCCCGGTGACTCAGACCGGCATGGTGATGGGCACCGCGCAATACATCGCGCCGGAACAGGCCCTGGGTCACGACGCGACCCCGGCCAGTGATGTCTACTCGCTGGGAGTCGTTGGCTACGAGGCGGTTTCGGGTAAGCGTCCGTTCACCGGTGATGGTGCTTTGACGGTGGCGATGAAGCACATCAAGGAGCCCCCGCCGCCGCTGCCCGCCGACCTGCCGGCCAATGTGCGCGAGCTCATCGAGATTACGCTGGTCAAGAACCCGGGGATGCGCTATCGCAGCGGGGGACCGTTCGCCGACGCCGTTGCAGCGGTCCGCGCCGGTCGCCGGCCCCCGAGACCCAACCAGATGTCAGCCGGACGGGCGGCCCCGGCCACCATCCCGTCGGGCCCTCAAGCGCGGGCCACCCTCAACCCCACCGCCCGGACCGCGGTAGCGCGGCGATCCCGGCCCACGACGGGCGGTCACCGCCCGCCGCCGCGACGCACATTCTCATCCGGCCAGCGCGCACTGCTGTGGGCCGCCGGGGTGCTAGGAGCGCTCGCGATCGTCATCGCGGTGCTCATCGTCATCAACTCCCACAACGAGAACCAGCAGCAACAACCCTCCACTCCGACCGTCACCGATACCGGCACCCCGCCCAGTAAGACGCCCAGCGGCTCGGCCCCGGCCAAGCTGTCCAATTGGACGGATGGCGGGGTGACAGGTAATCCTGGACGGCAAAGCAAGCAGCCCGAACCTAGCCCGGTCGACGATGCGGGCCGGAACGGCCCGAGGAGGAGCCGGGCAATCGAACCTAGCTGGGTTGTCCCGCTGACGCAGCAGCGCCGCGCGTCGCCAACCCGACACGAGATACCGCGATGACCACCCCCCAACACCTGTCCGACCGCTACGAACTGGGTGAAATCCTCGGCTTCGGCGGCATGTCCGAGGTTCACCTGGCCCGGGACGTCCGGTTACACCGCGACGTGGCGGTCAAGGTGTTGCGCGCCGATCTGGCCCGCGACCCCAGCTTCTACCTGCGCTTCCGGCGCGAGGCGCAAAACGCCGCGTCGCTGAATCATCCGGCGATCGTCGCGGTCTACGACACCGGCGAAGCGGAGACGGCCGCCGGGCCACTGCCTTACATCGTCATGGAGTATGTCGACGGTGTCACCCTGCGCGACATCGTGCACACCGAGGGTCCGATGCCGCCGCGGCGCGCCATCGAGGTCATCGCCGACGCCTGCCAGGCCCTGAACTTTTCTCACCAGAACGGCATCATCCACCGCGACGTCAAGCCGGCGAACATCATGATCAGCACGACCAATGCGGTCAAGGTGATGGACTTCGGCATCGCGCGGGCGATCGCCGACAGCGGCAACAGCGTCACCCAGACCGCGGCGGTGATTGGGACCGCGCAATACCTGTCACCTGAACAGGCCCGTGGCGATGCTGTCGACGCTCGCTCTGATGTCTACTCGCTGGGCTGCGTTCTCTACGAAATCCTCACCGGCGAGCCACCTTTCATCGGCGACTCACCCGTCGCCGTCGCCTACCAGCATGTGCGCGAAGACCCGATACCGCCGTCGCACCGGCATAAGGGTATCTCCGCTGACCTTGACGCCGTCGTGCTCAAGGCGCTCGCCAAGAACCCGGAGAACCGCTACCAGACCGCGGCGGAGATGCGCGCCGACCTGGTCCGGGTGCACAACGGTGAGACCCCGCAGGCGCCCAAGGTGCTCACTGACGCCGAGCGGACTTCGCTGCTGGCGTCCACCCATGGCTCGAATCCCGCGGCGCGCACCGATCCACTCCCTCGCCAGCGCGACTTCGCCCGAGACCGCAACGTCGGTTCGGTGGGCCGCTGGCTGGTCGCGGTCGCCGTGCTGGCGGTACTGACGGTCATCGTCACCATCGTCATCAACACCTTTGGCAGCAATACCCGCAACGTTCAGGTGCCCGATGTGCGCGGTCAAGTATCGGCCGACGCCATCGCCGCACTGCAAAACCGGGGCTTCAAGATCCGCACCCAGCAGAAGCCTGATTCGACCGTGCCGCCCGACCACGTCATCGGTACCGATCCCGCCGCCACCGCCTCGGTGGGTGCGGGCGACGAGATCACCATCAACGTTTCCACCGGACCCGAGCAGCGCGAGCTGCCCGACGTCTCCTCACTGAGCTACGCCGACGCGGTGAAGATACTGAAGTCCGCCGGGTTCGGCCGTTTCAAGCAGGTCGACTCGCCGTCAACACCGGAACTGAAGGGCCGGGTCATCGGGACCAACCCGCCGGCGAACCAGACGTCGGCAATCACCAACGAGATCACCATCATCGTCGGCTCCGGCCCGGAGACCAAGCAGATCCCCGACGTCGTCGGGCAGACGATCGAGCTCGCCCAGAAGAACCTCACCGTTTATGGCTTCACCAAGTTCAGCCAAGCCTCGGTGGACAGCACCCGCCCGGCGGGTGACGTTCTCAGCACCAATCCGCCCCCGGGCGCGACCGTCCCGCTGGATTCGGTGATCGAGTTGCAGGTGTCCAAGGGCAACCAGTTCGTGATGCCCGATCTGTCCGGGCTGTTCTGGACCGACGCCGAACCACAGCTGCGCGCGCTGGGATGGACCGGCGTGCTGGTCAAAGGCGCCGACGTCGACGCCGGCGGCGACAAGCACAACCGGGTAGTCTACCAGAGCCCGTCGCCGGGTCAGGGCGTCAACAAGGACGGCAACATCACGCTGAAGTTCGGTCAGTAGCGACCAACGCTTGTCCGGCTGCTGTCGGCACGTCTCCCGGAAAGTGCGGGCGAACGGCGGCCATTACCTCGTTCTCCAACCGGCGTATCAACGCGTCGTCTCCGGGTTGCCCGCAGTAGGCGAGCCAGTTGGCCAACATCCGATGCCCGCCCTCGGTGAGGATGGACTCTGGGTGGAACTGGACACCGTGGATCGGCAGCTCGGTGTGCTGCACGGCCATGATCACACCGCTGCGGGTGCGGGCCGTCACCTCCAGCACGGCTGGCAAGGTTTCCGGCAGGATCGCCAGCGAGTGGTATCGCGTCGCCGTGAATGGATCCGGAAGCCCTTGCAGCACACCGACATTCGTGTGGAAAACGCTGCTGGTCTTACCGTGCAGCAATTCGGGCGCACGGTCGACGGTGGCGCCGAACGCGACGCCGATAGCCTGGTGTCCCAGGCATACCCCGAGCAGCGGGGTACGCGCCGCGGCACAGGCGCGGACCAGGCCGATCGACGCGCCCGCACGTTCCGGGCTGCCCGGTCCCGGGCTGAGCAGCACCCCGTCGAACTGCACGGCAACGGCGGCCTCGTCGGACAACCTGGCGTCGTCATTGCGCCACACCTGGGCCTGCACCCCGAGCTGCCCAAGGTACTGCACCAGGTTGAACACGAAACTGTCGTAGTTATCGATGACCAAGATCCGCATCGTGCCAGGCTACCGCTGGTCTGATCGGCCGATCCGTTTCGGACGCTTCGGGTCAGTAGTTCACCGGGCCCGCCGGCTCGGCGAAGTGCATACGGACCGGTTCGGTGTATCCGACGATCTGCACATCAGGCTTGACTTGTTCGTCGTACCCGAGGCCGAACCGAACCACGTACTGCTTGTAGAGGGTTACCAGGGGAGCGGCGGCCAATGCGGCTTGCATGGCCGCTGCGTTGCCAACCGCGGCGATCGTGTAGGGCGGGCTGTAGGTACGGCCGTTGAGCAGCAGCGTGTTACCGACGCACCGAGGTGCCGATGTCGCGATGATGCGCTGGTCTTGCATCTGGATCGCCTCCGCGCCGGCGCTCCACAACGCGTTGACCACGGCCTGGATGTCTTGCTGGTGCACCACCAGGTCGTCGGGGGAGGCGTCGCGTGGAAAGCGGCCGTTGGCGTCGCGTTGAGCGTCGGTGAGCGTCACCACCAGGCCCGGCCCGTGCACCGGATCCAGGCCCGCCTCACCGGCCAGCTCCGCCGACCGCGCCTGCATCGCCGCTAACGCGGTGTTGGAGGACCGGCCATGGGTGGTGTCGATCTTGGTGGCCAGCGCATCCCGTTCAGCGCCGAGACGCTCAACCGAGGACTGCACTTCGCGGACCAGGTCGACCAACCGTGGCGCATCACTACGGCGGATCTCGCCGCCACCGGACACCCCGTGTGTGGCGGCCAGCAGCAGCCCGGCCAGCAAGCACACCAGCGGGACACCAAAACGCCACGATGAGCGCCGGGTCTGGCTAGCCCGGCGGCGATGCGGGCCGTGCAACGGCCCGTGGAGAAGCCGGGCAATCGGGTTAGCCATCGGCTCTCCGTTCCCTGCTCACGGGTGAGTTAGTCTCGTAGCCGAACCATGCGTGCAGCCGCAATTATTATCGTTGCACCCGCCCTGCCCACCGTCTGAGGTATCTCCGAGGTATTCATGCCCAAGTCCAAGGTCCGCAAGAAGAACGACTTTACCGTCAGCGCGGTGAGCCGTACGCCGGTGAAGGTGAAGGCCGGTCCGTCGAGTCTGTGGTTCGTCGCGTTGTTCGTCGGCTTGATGCTGATCGGTCTGGTGTGGTTGATGGTGTTCCAGTTGGCCGCCGCCGGCAGCCAGGCTCCCGCGTTTCTGAACTGGATGGCCCACCTGGGCCCGTGGAACTACGCAATCGCGTTTGCTTTCATGATCACTGGCTTGTTGCTCACAATGCGCTGGCGGTAGTTTCTCTCCACGACATGATGTATTCATCTTGCGTCCAGTCCGTTACCGGGCTGGCAACATTGTGGTCACTCAATCACACGCATGTGATTTATCCCCATTGTTGATAGCACTTGTGGATAACTTCATCGGCAATGGTAGGAGCGTCTAGGAACCCCGTGCAGCAAACAGAATGGGCGCCTCGAACGACGGGAATCGCTGGTTGCGGGGCCGTTGGCGTTATGATGGCTATCGCTTCTGTGATCTTGGTCACAGACCTTCCGGGCCGGATCCTCACAGGTATTGCCGCAGCGGGTCTGATCTTGTTTGCAGGTGTCTCGTGGCACGCACGCCCGAAGCTGGCAATCACGTCGGACGGGCTGCTCGTCCGCGGCTGGTTTCGGACGCAGCTATTGCAGCGATCGGACATCAAGATCGTCCGGATCACCGAGTTCCGTCGCATGGCACGTAAAGTCCGGCTACTCGAGATCGAAACGGCTGGTGACCGTCTACTGATTTTCTCTCGTTGGGACCTGGGGACCGACCCGTTGGATGTACTCGACGTGCTCACCGTCGCCGGTTATACCGGCCCCGGGCCCCGCTGAGTGCGCGCCTTTAGGTTCAGGAGATGGTGACCGATTCGATGACGACCGGGTCGGTCGGCCTGTCGTTGCCGTCAGTGGCGGTGCTGGCGATCGCATCGACGACCCTCTGCGACTCGGGATCGATCACCTCGCCGAAAATCGTATGGCGTCGATTCAAGTGCGGCGTCTCGCCGACGGTGATGAAGAACTGTGATCCATTGGTGCCCGGGCCCGCATTGGCCATCGCCAGTAGGTAGGGCTTATCGAATTGCAGCTCAGGGTGGAACTCGTCGGCGAACTTGTAGCCCGGACCCCCGCGACCTGTGCCGGTCGGATCGCCGCCCTGGATCATGAAGCCTTCGATCACCCGGTGGAAGACCGCGCCATCGTAGAACGGGCCCGAGGTGCCGCCGGATGCGTTCTGGGTCGAATACTCCTTGGTGCCCCGCGCCAGACCGACGAAATTGGCGACGGTCTTGGGAGCATGGTTGCCGAACAGAGCGATCTTGATGTCGCCGCGATTGGTGTGCAAGGTGGCGGTGGTGGTCTGAAGAGGGCTGTTGGTCACGGCATCACAGTCTGCCATTGCCTGCCGGGCCGTTCCCGTCACGGGTGCCGAAACGCGCGAAATACCCGGTACCTGAGCCTATTAAGCCCCTAGGCGTCCCGATGATGGCAGTCTGAGAAGATCCGGATACGGTCGGCAGAAAGGCGGGAGATGAGCGCGAAGACGGATAACCGGTTGACGCCTCGGCAGCGATTGACCCGGGGCTTGACCTATACGGCGGTGGGGCCGGTGGACGTCACGCGGGGGGCCGTCGGGCTCGGAGTCCACTCCGCGCGGGCAGGCGCTGCGGACCTACGTCGCCGCTACTGGGAGGGCCGGCTGGCCCGGGAACTCGCGGCCGCCCAAGAGGCGATTGGCCAGGAACTGGCCGCCGCGCAGGAGGTGGTAGCCGGCCTGCCGCAGGCGCTGCAGGAGGCGCGTCGATCCCAACGCCGCCGCAAGCGTCCGTGGGTGATCGCGGGGGTCGCCGTCGTGGTGCTCGCCGGCGGCGCGGTTGCATTCTCGATCATCCGCCGCTCGTCGGGTCCGGAGCCATCGCCGCGCCCGCCGAGCGTCGAGGTGCAACCCAAACCGTGAAATCGCCTCGGCCAGTTTCCGACATCTGAACCGGAGTTCAAAGGAGTGTTCGCGCAGACGCTCGATGACCACGCAACGCGCCTCGGTGGAGCCTAGGGGATTCGAACCCCTGACTTCTGCCTTGCAAAGGCAGCGCTCTACCAACTGAGCTAAGGCCCCTCATCCCGACCAACGCTTTGGTCAGCCGCCACGTGCCAAACCTCGACGCTGCGCCGCGCTCGCATTACCGCCACCAACACGGCGAGCGCGGCCAGCGCTAGGGCGAGTTTCGCGGAGCGCCTTCGGGAGCACATGGTTGTGGGCCTAGGAGGACTCGAACCTCCGACCTCTTCGTTATCAGCGAAGCGCTCTAACCGCCTGAGCTATAGGCCCGTACTCGCGTACGGCCGAGCGACGAGACTACCGCAATCGCCGTCCACTCCCAAAACACTCCAACCGCTGAGGATCCCGACCTGCGCGAGCCCTAGGGCTAATCCCGGTCTGCCAGCGTCACTTCGATGCCGCCCATCAGGTCGGTGGTTAGGTTGTAGACGAAGGCACCGATGGTGGCCATCGCGGTGAGCAACACGATATTGACTAAGCCGATCAGGGTCGCGCCGCCGAAGATGGTGCCGCTGGAGACGAGCTCTCCACTGCCGCTGGTGTTGTTCAGCAGGTCACCGACGTTGCTGTTGAGCTTGCTCCACACGCCCATGCCGCCGAGCACCAAATAGAGGAACGCCACCGCGATCATCCAGACGAAGAACAGCGCTACCGACAGCAACAACGACACCTTCAACGTGCTCCACGGGTCGATCCGGCGGATCTGCATGCTGGCCCGCACGGGACCGCGGAGTCGCCGGGACACCTGGATCCAGGGTTCCGAGCCTGCCGACCGGCTCGAGCCGTTTGCAGTCGAACCTTCCGGTCCGCGATCGGGCGCGGGTTTACGCTGCGCAGACCGGGGTATCGGCCCGGACAGGTCCGGCAGCTCGCTGCCGTACGTCTCGGTGCGTGGAGTGTCGTTTCGTACCGGTGCGGATTCGGACTCGTGCGACGGCGTCTCCGCGTGCGCGGGCTGTGCAGCTGCGCCCGGTGCCGCCGTACCCGTGATGATTCGGCTGAGCGGGACGTCGGCACCGGGCGAGCGCGGTTCGTGGTGCGCCGGCGGTTCCGGTGGTGTGCGATGCGATGGCGGCGGCGTCCGGGCGGCGCCACGCTGCCACGGCGGCACATCCCTGGCATCGGAGATGCGGCCCGCAGCGGGCTCGGGCGTCGATTCGTGTGGATCCCCGCGGTCGACCGAGCCATTTCCGTTCGGGCTGTCGCCCGGTTCAGGGCATCCCGGCTCGTTCGCTGAAGTCACCCCGGCTCCTTACGGTATGTACCCGGGCCGTCCGGGCAGTCGCGGTCACGTTATGTCGCCGGGTTGAGTCTAATTGCCCGGCTCCTCCTGGATCCGATTGCCCGGCTCCTTCTCGCGTCGCTCCACGGCGCGCATCGTCCCCGGGCTGCGTCTAGGTACCCGGCTCGTCCGCACTGTCAGTCTCCTCGGCATTGCGTGCGATGGCTAACAGTGTGTCGCCCTCACCCAAGTTCATCAACCGAACGCCCTTGGTCTGCCGTCCCGCCTTGCGGACCTGCCGCGCCGCTGTTCGGATGACGCCACCCCCTGACGTGATCGCGTACAGCTCGCTGTCGTCGTCGACAACCAGCGCTCCGACCAGCCTGCCACGACGGCGGTCGTATTGGACAGTCAAGACTCCTTTGCCGCCGCGGCCTTGCACCGGGTACTCCTCGATCGCGGTGCGTTTGGCGTAGCCTCCCGACGTCGCTACCAGCAGATGTGTGCCCTCGCGGACCATGTTCAGCGACAGTAGCCGGTCGTCGGCGTTAAACCGCATGCCCTGTACGCCGGAGGTGGCGCGGCCCATCGGCCGCAGCGCCTCGTCGGTCGCGGAGAACCTGATGGATTGGCCGTTCGCCGAGACCAGCAACAGGTCGTCGTCGGCTGAGCACAGTACGGCGCCCACCAGTTCATCGTCGTCGCGCAGGTTGATCGCCACGATTCCACCCGAGCGGTTGGAGTCGAATTCGGTGAGCCTGGATTTCTTGACCAGGCCCTTGCTGGTCGCCAGCACGAGATACGGGGCGTCGATGTAGCTGCGGATCTGGATGACCTGGGCGATGCGCTCCTCGGGCTGGAAGGCCAACAAGTTGGCGACATGTTGCCCGCGTGCCGTCCGGGAGGCCTCCGGCAGCTCGTAGGCTTTCGCCCGGTAAACCCGGCCCTGGCTGGTGAAGAACAGAATCCAGTCATGCGTCGAGCACACGAAGAAGTGCGCGACAATATCGTCCTGCTTGAGTCCGGCGCCTTGCACACCCTTCCCGCCGCGTTTCTGGCTGCGGTATAGGCCGGTCTTGGTGCGCTTGGCGTATCCGGTCTCGGTGATGGTGACGACGACGTCCTCCCGGGCGATCAGATCCTCATCGCTGACCTCGCCATCGGCCGCGACGATGCGGGTGCGCCGGTTGTCGCCGTGCTTGTCGACGATTTCAGCCAATTCGTCGCGCACGATCCCGCGCTGGCGCCCGGGTTTGGCCAAAATGTCCTCTAGGTCGGCGATCTCGGCCTCGATCTTGGCCAGATCATCGATGATGCGCTGTCGTTCCAGTGCCGCCAACCGTCGCAGCTGCATGTCCAGGATGGCCTGCGCCTGGATGTCATCGATGTCGAGGAGCTCGATCAGCCCGGCCCGGGCGACATCGACGGTCTCCGAAGCCCGGATCAAAGCGATGACCTCGTCCAGTGCGTCGAGTGCCTTGACCAGACCGCGCAGGATGTGAGCCCGTTCGTTGGCCTTCCGCAGTCGGTAGGTGGTACGCCGCACGATGACGTCGAGCTGGTGGTCGACGTAATGGCGGACCAGCTGGTCTAGCCGTAACGTGCGGGGCACCCCGTCGACGATCGCCAGCATGTTGGCGCCGAAACTGGTCTGCAGCTGGGTGTGCTTGTAGACGTTGTTCAGCACCACCTTGGCGACGGCGTCGCGTTTCAGTTCAATGACGATGCGGACGCCAACCCGGTCGCTGCCCTGATCTTCGATGTTGGCGATGCCGCCCAGCTTCCCGTCGCGGACCTGTTCGGCGATCGAGGTGATGAAGTTGTCGTGGTTGACCTGATACGGCAGCTCGGTGATCACCAGCGAGGTTCGGCCCCTGGAGTCTTCTTCGACCTCGACCACGCCGCGCATCCGGATCGAGCCGCGGCCGGTCTTGTAGGCGTCGGCGATCCCGTCGGTGCCCACGATCAGCCCGGCGGTGGGGAAGTCGGGGCCCTTGACCCGCTGCATGACCGCGGCCAATGTCGCTTCTTCGTCGGCGTCGAAGTTCTCCAAACACCAGAAGACGGCGTCGGCAAGCTCCCGCAGATTGTGCGGCGGGATGTTGGTCGCCATGCCGACCGCGATGCCGCCGGAGCCGTTGGCCAGCAGGTTGGGGAACCGGCTGGGCAGCACTGTCGGCTCCTGCACCCGGCCGTCGTAGTTGGGTATGAAATCGACTGTCTCCTCGTCGATTTCACGCAGCATCTCCATGGCCAGCGGGGTCAGCCGAGCTTCGGTGTTGTGGCTGACGAAGCCGTTGGTGATGAATGCATGGTCGGCGCTATCGACCCGTAGGCTGTACACCGGCTGCACACCGGCATCGCTCACCGACGCAACCCGCGAGTAGTAGAACCTGCCGTCGGTGAGGTCGGTCGCGATGGCTCGAACATTAGGATCGGCTATGCGGCGAAGGATTTCCGCTCCGTCGCGCCGCCATCGGGATAGCCGGTCGATGTTGTGCTTGCGTAGCCATTCCTTGTCGACCCAGCGACTGCCGCTGTGCGCGCGAATGAACCGCGCGAGGCCCGGCACGTGGTCGCCGTCGAGACCCGCCGCCGTTTTAGGCAACGCCCCCAGGATCTCAACCAACTTCACCTGCTTTGCACCACCGAAGCCGACCTGTTCGGCGAACAATTCCGCCTGCGCGCGATTCGTGATGACGACCTTGTGCTCGCCGGTCGCATGCCGGTACCGCCGGGACACCACACCGAACTCCAGCAGCATCTGCTGCACGTCGGCCGCCAACCGTTCACTGCGCGTCGAATAGGAGACCTGAATCGTATTGCGCGGCAGGGCAGAGCACGATCCGTCACCCTCGAATAGCGCCTGCAGGAACACCCGCTTGACAGCGGCGGGGGCGCGCCACAGCCACTCCGGCACGTACTTGTTCTCCGACCGGTGCCCCACCATCTCCCAGAGACGGCTCCGTTTCAGCGCGGTCATGTTGTAGACGTGCAGCGCGTACTGCCGTGAGCCCGATGCGATGGTCTGTTGACATATGGAGCGCTTGTCGCCGACGACGGCGTCATAAGCAGCGGTGACCATCGCGAAGTAGTCGCGGTCCAGATTGGCGAACCCGGCTCGACTCTCCGAAATGTAACCCTCACTGATGAACGCGCCCAACAACAGCGCTTCCATCGCGTCGTGCCAGTCCGCTGGACCGAATTCCACTGGTGGCGTACGCTGCAGCACGACATAGTCGTCCGGACGGACCTCCTCGATCAGCTTCCACAACAGCGTGGGCACGCCGCCAACGTCGACAAGACACAGCAGTGGGTGGTTCACGGTGCCTGTGACTTCATAGCCCTCGGCGGTACGCACGGTCAAGGTCTGATGCTCGCCCGAATGGAAAAGCCGATCGGCAAGCACTGGATTACCATGCCGGTCAAGCACTTTGAGCTCAATGGCGTTGTCTGAATTCGGGTGCGCACCCGGGACGACGTCACCAATCCGCACCGATTGCCCGAACGGCAACCGCACTAGCGAATCCTTTGTAAGACAATAGCGCATCGCGGCCGGCGGATCATTGCCCGGCGAGCCGAAGTTGCCCTGCCCGTCGACGAGCGGATACCGTAGCGACCACGGTTGCGCCATCCGCACCAGGGTGTCGTAGATCGACGCGTCGCCGTGCGGGTGGTAGTTGCCCATGGTCTCGGCAACCGAGCGGGCCGATTTGGCGTGGCTGCGGTCCGGGCGGAACCCGGAGTCGAACATCGCGTAGAGCACCCGCCGATGCACGGGTTTGAGGCCGTCGCGCACTTCCGGCAGCGCGCGACCCACGATGACGCTCATCGCGTAATCGATGTAGCTGCGCTGCATTTCCTGTTGGATGTCGACCGGTTCGACCCGATCGAGGGAATCGTCCCCCGGTGGCAACGTCGTGTCTGTCATCTATTCCTCGTTTATCAGTGGGGGGCTAAGTCCGATTGCCCGGCTCCTCAGCGAAGGCTCCAGCTCCGCGTCGTCGCCGGGCTGAAGCCAGCCGCTCAGACATCAAGGAAGCGAACATCCTTGGCGTTGCGGGTGATAAAGCTTCGGCGAGCGTCGACGTCCTCACCCATGAGGATGGAGAACAGCTCGTCGGCAGCGGCGGCGTCGTCGAGGGTGACTTGGCGAAGCACCCGAACCGATGGGTCCATCGTGGTTTCCCACAATTCCTTGGCGTCCATTTCGCCCAGACCCTTGTACCGCTGGATGCCGTCGTCTTTGTTGATCTTCTTGCCGGCCTTCAGCCCGGCTTCCAGCAGGCCGTCGCGTTCGCGATCGGAGTAGGCGAACTCCGGGTCGCTGCGCTGCCATTTCAGCTTGTACAGCGGCGGCTGCGCCAAGAACACATGCCCGTTCTCGATCAGTGGCCGCATGAACCGGAACAACAATGTCAGCAGGAGCGTGGAAATGTGCTGGCCGTCGACGTCGGCGTCGGCCATCAGCACAATCTTGTGGTAGCGCAGTTTGGTGATGTCGAACTCGTCATGGATTCCGGTACCCAGCGCGGTGATAATCGCCTGGACTTCGGTGTTCTTCAGCACCCGGTCGATGCGCGCCTTCTCGACGTTGATGATCTTGCCGCGCAACGGCAGGATCGCTTGAAACATCGAATCGCGACCGCTTTTCGCCGAGCCGCCAGCCGAATCTCCCTCCACCACATACAGTTCCGACTTGCGTGGATCTGTGGAGCGGCAATCGGCCAGCTTGCCGGGCAGCCCACCAAGGTCGGTAGCGCTCTTGCGGCGCACTAGCTCCCGAGCCTTTCGCGCGGCGATGCGTGCTTGCGCCGACGACACCGCTTTGTTGACGACGATCTTCGCATCGGCCGGGTTGGATTCAAACCAGTGAGTCAGTTGCTCGTTGCAGACCCTCTGTACGAACGACTTGACCTCGGTGTTGCCCAGCTTCGTCTTGGTCTGACCCTCGAACTGCGGCTCCCTGACCTTGACGGAGATGACGGCGGCCAGGCCTTCCCGGATGTCGTCGCCGGTCAGATTGGGGTCCTTGTCTTTCAGCAGTTTGCGGTCCTTGGCGTATTTGTTCACCACGCTCGTCAGCGCTGCGCGGAAGCCCTCCTCGTGGGTACCACCTTCGTGGGTGTTGATGGTGTTGGCGAAGGTGTGCACCGACTCCGAATAGCCCGCGTTCCACTGCATCGCGATCTCGACTTCGTGCCCGGGACCCTTGCCGGAGAAGTCCACGATGCTGGTGTGCATCGGGTTCTTGGTGCGGTTGATGTGCTTGACGAAGTCGACCAATCCGCCGGGGTAATGGAAGGTCCGGTGCTTAACCTTATGCGGCGCAACGGATTCGGCAGCCTGCTCCCGTGCTGACTTGGGTGCCTCGGCAACGTCGCTGACGACATCGTCGACGACCGCGTCCTGGGTCACCCGCTCGTCGGTCAGGTTGATGGTCAGGCCCTTGTTGAGGAAGGCTATCTCCTGCAATCGGCGCGCGACGGTCTCGAAGTCGTATTCCGTGGTCTCGAAAACGCCTGGATCGGCCCAGAACCGGACTGTGGAGCCGGTCTTCTTCGTCATCGCTCCCTGCTTGAGCGTCCCCGGCACCGAGTGATCGTAGAACTGCGACCACTCGTACCCGTCGCGGCTAATTTCGACCTCGAGCCGGGTGGACAGCGCGTTGACCACCGACACGCCGACACCATGCAGACCACCTGATATCGCGTACGCGCCGGAGTCGAACTTGCCGCCTGCGTGCAACTGGGTCATCACCACGTCAACAGTGGGTATCCCGGATGCGTGCATCGCGACCGGGATGCCACGGCCGTCGTCGGTGACCTCGACTCCTCCGTCCTCCAGCAAAGTCACGTCGACGATGGTTGCGTAACCGGCCATCGCCTCGTCCACCGCGTTGTCGACGACTTCCCAAATGAGGTGATGTAAACCACGCTCGCCGGTGGAGCCGATATACATGCTCGGGCGTTTGCGGACGGCCTCCAGCCCCTCGAGGATCGTGATGGACTCGGCGCCGTATTCCTCTTGTGCCTTCTTCTTCTGGGCAGCCACGGTCGGAAAGCTCTCCTTGGGGTTGCATGCGAGCGGTCCAGTTACCGCAGCAGTCACTAGATTCAGTCTACCGGCACTGACCCGCGGCACCGATTTTCTGGGCGCGCTCCTGCCTATCTAACTGCGCCGTGTGCTCGATATCGTCATTCAAGGCATGTCCTGACGCTCGCCAATGGGTCTACCTGCTCCTGGCGGCTCTGAGCCTGTGCATATCGGGGCGCCGGGCTGCCTAACCGTAGGTGTCGCGGGGCCCTCTGCCGGCGATGTGCAACGGCCCCTTCCGCCATGACGGCGCCGCCGGACCGGTGATTTTCAGCGATGTCACCACACCTTCGCCAGCCGCGGCGGTGATTTTAGCGAGCAGTTGCGCTTGCATAATCCGTAGCTGGGTTGCCCAAGCCGTCGAGTCCGCCGTGATGTTCAGCACTCCCTCGCGCAGCGCGGTGGGGGTGGCGTGGTCGGCGATCTGTTGACCGACTATTGACGGCCACTGGCCCAACACGGTGCCCTCGGCGACGCGCGATGACCATCCGCGTTTTTTTGCCAGATCACGCGCGGCCACTCGCAGCGGTTGTGGATCACGAGAGTCTGGCCCCGGCCCGGACCAACTTCGCCGACTGCCCCTGCCGGCGACACGACGTGGGGTCGGGGACACTCGCCCGCGGCCCGTGTCCTTGCCGCGAATGCGCGCGGCTTCCCGGACTTCCTCCAGGGTCCGTCGCACCAAGTCCATTCCCGCCGACCCGGTCAGGTCGTCGCGATCTTCCGGATTACGCCGGTCCTCCGGGCCATTCACGTCCGCACTACCGATACTTGTCCGGTGTCATCGTCGCGCAGGTCGATGGTCACCTGCCGAGCCTCCCAGCCTGCGGGAATATTGTCGGGCACCGCCGCAGTCACCAGCACCTGCTCAGCCGACGCGGCGACCGCTGCCAGTGCGCGTCGCCGGGTCGCGTCCAGTTCGGCGAACACGTCGTCGAGCAATAACACCGGATCACCGCCATCGGCGCGCAACAATTCGTAAGCCGCCAACCGCAACGCCAACGCCATCGACCACGATTCTCCATGGCTGGCAAAGCTTTTGGCGGGTTGATCACCGAGCCTTAACTCTAGATCGTCGCGATGCGGACCCACCAAGCACATCCCACGCTCAAGTTCCGCGCCACGGCGCTTCGACAGAGCCGCCAACAAGCTGGCTTCAATGAACTCTACGTCGGTGCCGTCGGCCGCCCCAATATCTACGCTGGCGCGGTAACTGATCGACGCTGACCGCGGCCCCGGGGCTAACAGTTGATAGGCCTTCGCCACTTCCGGCGCCAACTGGTTGAGAAGATTGATCCGAGCGCCGATCAACTCCGCACCATAGGCGGCCAAGCGGCTGTCCCAAACGTCGAGGGTGTCCAGCGCGGCTCGGTCGTCGTGGTGTCTTGCTCCTGACACGGTCTTCAGCAGCGCTGTGCGCTGCCGCAACACTTTGTCGTAATCGGCCCGAACCGCAGCGAGCGCTGGCCGACATACGGTCGCCAGGTTATCGACATAACGGCGTCGCTCTACGGGATCTCCACGGACCAAAGCCAAGTCTTCCGGAGCAAACAACACCGCCCGTAACACCCCGACTATTTGCCGAGCGCTGCGAACCGGCGAACGGTTCAACCGCGCCTTGTTCGCCCGCCTAACCGCGATCTCAAGGTCAACCGCGCATTCCCGGCCATCGCTGACGGTGATCGTTGACACCACCGCCCGCGATGCGCCAGTCCGAACGAGCGGCATATCCGTCGCCACCCGGTGTGAGCTCAAAGTAGAGGAATACCAAAGTGCCTCGATCAGGTTCGTCTTACCGTAACCGTTGGGGCCGACGAACACCGTCCGCCCCGGCTGCAGTTCCAGGTCGGCATGTGCCCAGGACCGAAAGTCGCGCAATCCCAGCTGTCGGACGTGCACCTAGCCTGGCAACCTGACTCGCCGTAGCGTATAGCCGCCTTGGTCTACCCGTTCACACATGTCGAAACCTATTTTCGCCGAATCCGATCAATCTGACCGCGTCTACACACCGTTGTCGCCGCGGCATGGCGGCTAACCGGGCAACCGCACCGGCATGAGCAGGTACACATATTCGGTATGAACAGCGGGGAAGGGGCCGGCGCCTGACAACTGCGCATCATCATCGACCGCGCTTCGCAGTACTGCTGGTTTGCTGGGCGTGGTGAAACCAAACGACACCCGCTCAGAGTGCACCGATCCCAGCCCGTCAGTCAAATACGTCGGGTTGAACGCAATCGTCAAGGGTTCCCCCGCGAAATCGACCGGTAAATCTTCCTCGGCCCGGCCGACGTCGTCGGCGCCGGCGGACAACCGCAATGCATCATCAGCGAATTCCATCCGCACCTGCGCGCCCCGATCGGCAACCAACGCAACTCGTTTAATCGCCTCGGTCAGCTCAGCCACCCCGATCGTCACTACTGCGGTGTGTTCGGTCGGCAACAACTGCCGGAATTTTGGGAACTCCGCGTCCAGGAGTCGGGTGGTGCTGCGCTTGCCGCCACCACTGATACCCAGCAGTCCGTCCTTGCCAACCACGGATCCAGCCCCCAACGACAAATGCACGTCAGAGCCGTCAGTGCCGGCCTTCGCTGCCTCAGCGAGCGTTTTGGCCGGCACCAAGACCGCCGCCTGGAGGTCGGGCGATACCGCCGACCAGGACAGCTCGCGAACAGCGAGCCGGAACCTGTCGGTAGCGGCTAAAACCACCGTCTCACCCGAAATCTCGACACGAATGCCGGTCAGCATGGGCAAGGTGTCATCCCGGCCTGCGGCGATGGCAACCTGGCCGATCGCTTCGGCGAACAAATCCGCAGGTAGCGTCCCGGTCTCCGCAGGCAGCGTCGGCAACGTTGGGTAGTCCTCAACTGCCATGGTCGGTAACGAAAACCTGACATTTCCGCAGGTCAACGAGACCCGGGTACCATCCACGTAGAAGTCGACAGGTTTGTCCGGTAGCGCGCGGGTGATGTCTGACAATAACCGTCCCGACACCAAAACGCTTCCCGGAGAAGCGATTTCAGCGGCAACCTGTGCCTCGGCGGAAACCTCGTAGTCGAATCCGCAGATGGTTAACCCGTCGTCGGAGCCGGTCAACAGCACTCCGGCAAGCACCGGCACCGTCGGCCTGGTGGGCAGGTTCTTAGCCGCCCATGCCACGGCGTCGGCAAAGGCGTCCCGCACCAAACGAAACTTCAAGTCGGTGAAGCCGACTCTGCTCGTCGCCACGTCCATAGCGTCCCTTCATCACCTCGTAACAATGAGCTCAAATTCAGCGTCCAGCCCGGTGACGAACGCCTGTGGCTCCACTCCGCCACGACGGCCGTTAACGGCAGTCGAACAACAACCGTAAAGCTTCCGCCGCCAACTTGAAAGGTAATCGCTATCGATGACAGACACGTCGCCGTTGTGTCCGCGAGGGTGCTCCGACGGGCTTTCCCCGCGGTCTTCTTCGAAGAAGAAAGTACGAAGATATATCAGTAACAGTAATAAGGGCTGTGCATCCTGGGGAAATGTTGTGTTTGCGCTGCTGGGGAGAGGGTCGTGTTGTGGATGACCAGGTGAACAGCTGTGTGGCTTGGTGGGCGTTGCTGGGGATGAAGCCAAGGTTGTGCAGCGGAGTTCGATGCCTGCAGGGGTGAGTGAGTGGTTTTGTAACAGGGGTATGCACACAATTTGTCTGTAACTTGTGGTACCGCCCGGTGCGAGGGTTTTGGGGTGGGGATTGGAGCCAGGTCAGTGCTTGGAGCGGTGACGGATGCGAGTGGTGAGTTCTTTGACGTGATCGAACACCTCGCGTCGCTCGGCCATCTCGGACAGGATTTTGCGTTGGGCGTACATGACCGTGGTGTGGTCGCGACCGAATGCCTGCCCGATCTTGGGGAGGGATAGCTCGGTGAGTTCACGGCACAGGTACATCGCGATCTGCCGCGACTGGGCGAGCGCCCGGGTCTTGGCAGGGCCGCGGAGCTCTTCGACCGTGGTATCGAAGTACTCTGCGGTAGCTGCCATGATGGTCGCCGCGCTGATCTGCATGGTGGTGGCGTCGGCGATAAGGTCGCGTAGCACGATCTCGGCCAGGGCCTGATTGATCGGTGTCTTGTTCAGTGAGGCGAATGCGGTGACGCGGATGAGTGCGCCCTCAAGCTCACGGATGTTTCGCTCGATACTGCTGGCGATGAGTTCGAGCACATCGTCGGGGACAGCGAGGCGTTCCATCTGCGCTTTCTTGCGTAGGATGGCGATGCGGGTTTCCAGCTCCGGGGGCTGTACGTCAGTAATCAGCCCCCACTCGAAGCGAGTGCGTAGCCGGTCTTCGAGGGTAGCGAGTTGTTTTGTGGGCCGATCTGACGTGATAACGATTTGTTTGTTGGCGTTGTGCAGCGTGTTGAAGGTGTGGAAGAACTCTTCCTGGATGCCTTCTTTTCCTTCGATGAATTGGATGTCGTCGACCAGCAGTACATCGACATCGCGGTAGCTGCGCTTGAAGGCGACCTTGCGGTCGTCGCGCAGCGAGTTGATGAAGTCGTTGGTGAACTCTTCGGTGGAGACATACTTCACCCGCATGCCCGGGAACAGGCGCTGAGCATAGTTCCCCGCGGCGTGCAAAAGGTGGGTTTTCCCAAGGCCGGATTCGCCCCAGATGAACAGCGGGTTGTAGGCACGTGCCGGCGCTTCAGCAATCGCCAGGGCGGCGGCGTGAGCGAACCGATTCGAGGCGCCGATGACGAACGTGTCAAATGTGTACCGGCGGTTCAGACTAGTTGCGCCGACAGTGGCGGGATCCTTGCTGTGCGAGCGTTCGGTAAAGTAGCTGGGCCAACTCTCGTGGGCGCTGGCAAGAGCTTCACCGTCTTCGTCAATTTCGTCCGTGTCAATATTGGAATCGTCGGGCTGAGGAATGGCACCTTCGTCGGTTTCGTCGGTAGTAGGCGGAGCGATACGCACCCCGAGTTGGATCTGATGTCCGAGGCGGCGGCTCAGTGCATCGGTGATTTGGGTACGCAGATGGCGCTCGATCTCGTTCTGCACAAAGGTACTGGGCACCGAGAGCAGAGCGAATCCTTCGACGATGGTCAGCGGCTGGACAAGGTTTAACCAGGCCTTTTGTTGGGGAGTTAGTGGTGGGGTGCAGGGCTCACTGTTGGTGGCCACGCCATCTCTGTGTGGTTCGCTGTTGAGTTCGGAGATGACCGCGCTCCACACCGTTGCGAAACTCGAACCGGAGTCATCGGTCAACGACGGATCCCCCTGGTTCGATGTCGAGCTATCACTACCCCGAGCGACAACGAACTGTCTACATGATTATCCACAGGTGTGGACAGCATGGTTGTCATCGGGTCATACGCTACCGACGACGACTCGGGTGATCGACACTCGAGACAGCTAGCATAGGTTATCTGCAGAGATCGCGGATCCGTCATCCTCGCTTCGTTTTCGGGCGCCGTTCCAGTCTGAAACGGCATTGCCCGAAGTTAACAGTTTTCTCTGCGAGTGCCAACCCATTGAGGTAGGGGTTTTCGAGACCGTGTGGACAAGATGTGGGAAGAGGCGGCGGCTGTGATGTTTTGTTAACGGTTTGTCGGAGTGCAGCGAAGTTTGACCCAGCGAACGCTCGTCAGTACCCTCAAACAGTCGCCCGAACGTGGCGATACGGCTGCGACCTGGGTGACTACCCGGGGACCGCGTCGGCTACCAGTGAGACAGTGAGCCGCACAGGCTCATTGAGGGCTTTGTTACGGAACCATCGTTTCCGGCCGGTACGGCCTTACAACATGAGGGGCCGGATTGCGATGTCAGAGCAATGAGGAGAGAGTTGTGGCCAAGGGCAAGCGGACCTTTCAGCCGAACAACCGGCGCCGAGCCCGTGTGCATGGCTTTCGGCTACGGATGCGCACCCGCGCGGGGCGTGCCATCGTGTCCAACCGGCGTCGTAAGGGACGACGCTCGTTGACCGCTTGATCTGATTACGGGTATCGAAGCGGTGCTTCCCGCGCACAACCGCATGAAGCGGTCGACGGAATTCGACGCGACAGTGAAGCTCGGGATCCGAGCCGTACAACCAGATATCGTCATTCATGCACGGCGGACAGACGATGGCGTGGAGGGGAGTGGTCCCCGCATCGGGCTGATTGTCGGGAAATCGGTGGGTTCGGCTGTGGAACGTCATCGAGTCGCGCGCAGGTTGCGACATGTGGCGCGCACTGTGTTGGCCGAGCTAGACCGGTCTGAGCAGGTAGTAATCCGTGTCCTTCCGAGCGCGAGCAGTCGCTGGGTGACGTCGGCGAGGCTGGAGCAACAGTTACGGGCCGGGTTGCGACACGTCCATGAGCTGACGGGGACCGATCGGTGAGTGCGGCAACATCGAGGTGGATGGACTTGTTCCGTGGTGCACGCAGCGCACCCGCGCGTGGGCTGATCTTCGTGATTCAGCTTTACCGACACATGATTTCACCGCTGCGGTTGCCGACGTGTCGGTTCGTTCCGACCTGTAGCCAGTACGCCATCGCGGCTCTTACCGAATACGGGCTGATTCGGGGGAGCTGGTTAGCCGCGGTTCGGCTCGCCAAGTGTGGGCCATGGCATCGGGGAGGATGGGACCCGATACCGGAGCGCTGCAGATGGCGGGCGGACTGCGGGGACATGAGCGATACCAGCGGTACCCCAGCGAAGCTAGGGGAGAGTGAGTCTTTTGTTTGATTGGTTCAGTCTCGACATCATTTACTACCCGGTGTCGGCAATCATGTGGCTCTGGTACAAGGCGTTTGGCTTCCTGCTAGGGCCTTCGAACTTCTTCGCTTGGGCACTGTCGGTGATGTTTTTGGTGTTCACTCTGCGCGCGATCCTGTACAGGCCGTTCGTCCGGCAGATCCGCACCACCCGGCAGATGCAGGAACTGCAACCGCAGATCAAGGCGCTGCAGAAAAAATACGGCAAGGACCGCCAACGCATGGCGCTGGAAATGCAGAAGCTGCAACGCGAACACGGATTCAATCCCATCCTGGGCTGCTTGCCGATGCTCGCGCAGATCCCGGTGTTTCTGGGGCTGTATCACGTGCTGCGGTCGTTTAACCGCACGACAGGAGGCTTCGGCCAACCGCACCTGTCGGTGCCTGAAAACCGGGCGACCGGCAACTACGTGTTCAGCCCGACTGACGTGGGCCATTTCCTGGACGCGAACTTGTTCGGCGCGCCGATCGGGGCTTTCATGACGCAACGGACCGGGTTGAACGCGTTCACCGAGTTCAGTCGACCGGCGGTGGTCGCGGTCGGGGTCCCGGTGATGATTCTGGCTGGCATCGCGACTTACTTCAACAGCCGCGCCTCGGTCGCGCGGCAAAGCCCGGAGGCGGCTGCCAATCCACAAACCGCGCTCATGAACAAACTCGCGTTGTATGTTTTCCCGCTGGGCGTGGTGGTCGGTGGCCCTTTCCTACCGCTGGCGATCATCTTGTACTGGTTCTCGAACAACATCTGGACATTCGGTCAGCAACACTACGTATTCGGGATGATCGAAAGAGAAGAAGAGGCCAAGAAGCAAGAAGCGATCCAGCGCCGAGCGGCGAACGCTCCGGCACCCGGAGCCAAACCGAAGCGCACGCCCAAAGCGTCGGCAACAACTGGCGACGGCTTGTCAGGAGCAACCGGTGGTGGAGAGGAGTCGCCGCGGTCTGGAAAAACGGAGCCTGACAGCCAAAGGGCGGAAGGAAAGCCGTCGCAGGGCAAAACAGGTAGGCCATATCAGGCCGCGCGCGATAGCAGTTCGGCCAACCGGACCCCGCGCCCCGGTGTGAGACCGAAGAGACGCAAACGTTGACGGGGACCCAGCCCGCCGACGATGCGGACCGCGTGCCGCCCGAGGAAGAGGCGGGCAATCAGACCCAGCCCGCTGACGATGCGGACCGCGTGCCGGTTAGCACCCGCTTGCGGGGGCGTGATGAGGAGCAGGTAGCAGGCGCTTGCCGCGGCGAGCAGGGCAATGGGGCTCAGGACAAGAGGGTCCGCGATGAGGGAGAGGCAGGCATGACGGACGCCGACACCACCGAACGCGACGCTGACGTTAGACCGACGGAAGATATCTCGGAGGACATGACGACAGCGGATACGGGTACCGACGAGGCCGATGATTTAGAAGAGCGGTTGGTCGCTGAAGGGGAGCTCGCCGGCGACTATCTGGAAGAGCTGTTGGATCTGCTGGACTTCGACGGCGATATCGATCTTGACGTCGAGGGCGACCGTGCAGTGGTGAGCATCGATGGCAGCGACGACTTGACCAAGTTGGTCGGTCCCAGAGGAGAAGTGCTGGACGCACTGCAGGAACTGACGCGGCTGGCAGTGCACCAGAAGACCGGTGTGCGCAGCCGGCTGATGCTCGACATCGCGAGTTGGCGACGCCGGCGGCGCGAAGAGTTGGCCGCGTTAGGCAACGAAGTGGCACGGCGTGTGCTGGAGACCGGTGGGCGTGAGGAGCTCGCCCCGATGACGCCGTTCGAGCGCAAGATCATCCACGATGCGGTGGCGGAGGTGCGTGGGGTGCGCAGCGAGAGCGAGGGCATTGAGCCGTCGCGTCGGGTTGTCATCCTGTGTGACTAAACTCTGGAAGTGGAGTTACAACCGTGTAGTTCTGGCGAGGACTCCCGCCCCGGAAGACCAAAGGAATGTTTCACGTGAAACATGTCGCTGTGGCCACCGCACCGGACGCTGCGTCCACGATCTTCGGGCCGCGGCTTGATATCGCCCAGCACTACGCCGAACTGTTGGCGGGCGCGGGAGTAGAGCGTGGAGTCCTCGGCCCACATGAAGCCGATCGGCTCTGGGACCGCCATCTGCTTAACAGCGCCGCGATCGCGGAGCTACTTGCGATAGGGGAGAGGGTGGTGGACATCGGCAGCGGGGCAGGGCTGCCGGGACTGCCGCTGGCGATCGCGCGGCCGGACCTTCAGCTGGTCCTCGTTGAACCGCTGCTGCGCCGAAGCGAGTTTCTTCGAGCGGTCGTCGGCGAACTCGAGCTTCCCGTCGAGGTGGTGCGCGGACGCGCCGAAGATCAGGCCGTGCGTGACGGCGTCGGCGAAATGGACGCTGCGGTGTCTCGGGCGGTCGCAGGGCTGGACCGGCTGACGAAGTGGAGTTTGCCGCTGCTACGGCCCGGCGGGCAGATGGTCGCGATCAAGGGAGAGCGTGCGGGAGAGGAAGTTTACGAACACCGGCGTGTGATGACCGCTTTGGGCGCCGTTGATGTCAGGGTAGTGAGATGTGGCGTGAACTACTTAAGTCCGCCCGTAACCGTGGTGTTGGCGCGGCGCGGAAAGCAGGCGCCACGCAGGCAAGTACGAACGGGGAACAGGGGAGCACCATGAGTTCGCCGCGAGGGCCTGTGCCTTCCATAGCTGGCCCGCCGCACGGGCGGGATCTGCCCGCGCCCGATGAACCGCAGGGGCCGTTTCTACCTGCGACCGGTGCGACACAACAGCCCGCAGCCGATGTTTCACGTGAAACATCGGACGAGTTCGACACCCCGATTGGTGATGCCGCCGAACGCGCTATGCAGGTTCTGCACAGCACTCACAATCGACTGCGTCGACCCCACAACCGCCGGTTGATCACGATCGCAAACCAGAAGGGCGGCGTCGGCAAAACCACGACCGCGGTGAACCTCGCGGCCGCGATCGCCATCCAGGGACTCAAGACACTCGTCATCGATCTGGATCCCCAGGGGAACGCAAGCACGGCGCTAGGGATCACCGAACGGCATTCCGGCACGCCCTCCTCGTATGAGGTGCTGATCGGCGAGATCCCGTTGCACGCGGCCCTGCGGCGCAGCCCGCATAGCGAGCGACTATTTTGCGTGCCGGCCACCATCGATCTCGCCGGCGCCGAGATCGAGTTGGTGAGCATGGTGGCCCGGGAAAACCGGCTATGGACGGCACTGACCGAACTTGACAGCTTCGACTTCGACTTTGTCTTCATCGACTGCCCGCCGTCGCTCGGATTGCTGACCATCAACGCACTCGTCGCCGCACCCGAGGTGCTGATCCCGATTCAGTGCGAATACTACGCACTAGAGGGTGTGACACAGCTGATGAGCAATATCGAAATGGTCAAGGCCCACCTGAACCCCCGCCTCGAGGTAACCACGGTGGTCCTAACCATGTACGACGGACGCACAAAACTTGCCGATCAGGTCGCCGAGGAAGTACGCCGCTACTTCGGCGGAAAGGTATTACGCACAGTGATTCCGCGCAGTGTCAAAGTCTCGGAGGCACCGGGCTATGGCATGACGATCATCGATTACGATCCCGGTTCGCGCGGAGCGATGAGCTATCTCGACGCCAGCCGCGAACTCGCCGAGCACGATCAAGCATCATCCGCGGAGGGATAACGATGACTCAGCCATTACGGAAGAAAGGCGGCCTCGGCCGGGGCCTGGCTTCGCTGATCCCCACCGGGCCGGCCGACACCGACTCCAGGCCACTGGGACCGCGGATGGGTGATGCGGCCGCGGACGTCGTGCTGGGTGGGCCGCTCCCGGACTCCGCCGGCATGGGCGCGGTGTATCGCGAGATCGATCCAGCCGTCATCGAGTCCAATCCCCGTCAGCCGCGGCAGGTGTTTGACGAGGAGGCCCACGCCGAGCTGGTGCACTCCATCCGCGAGTTCGGGCTCCTGCAGCCGATCGTGGTGCGCGCATTGGACGGATCCCAGAACGGCAGCCGCTACCAGATCGTGATGGGGGAGCGGCGCTGGCGAGCTGCCCAGCAGGCGGGTCTGACCACTATCCCGGCCATCGTGCGGGAGACCGGCGACGACAACCTGCTACGCGACGCCCTCCTGGAGAACATCCATCGCGTGCAGCTAAATCCGTTGGAAGAGGCGGCGGCCTACCAGCAACTACTGGACGAGTTCGATGTCACCCACGATGAACTGGCTGTGCGCATCGGCCGATCGCGGCCGCTCATCACGAACATGATCCGGTTGCTGCGGCTCCCGGTCGCAGTCCAACGTCGTGTGGCGGCGGGTGTGCTCTCCGCGGGCCACGCCCGAGCGCTGTTGTCCCTGGAGGCCGGCCCAGAAGCGCAGGAGGAACTGGCGGCTCGGATCGTCGCCGAAGGCCTCTCGGTGCGAGCCACCGAAGAAGCGGTCACCCTGGCCAATCGCGGTGATCTGACCACATCAGCGCCCCCGAAGCGCGAGCGCATTCAGATGCCTGGCCTGCAGGACGTTGCTGAGCGGCTATCAAACGCCTTCGACACCCGCGTCACAGTCAGCCTTGGCAAAGGCAAGGGCCGGATCGTCGTCGAATTCGGTTCAGTTGACGATTTGCAGCGCATCGTCGACCTGATGAATGGATCGAAAGCCTGACCAAGGACACCGTGTAATTACGTCACTGTGACACCACAGCGGTCCGAGGCCGCGGACCAAACTCCAGCCATGCGCCCCCATCCGACGGAGATCCGCTGTGCATCAAGCTATTTCGGTTCCCCGCGTGTGCATGACTGCGTGGTTGCGACCATGAGGGCACGTCGGCGGCCATACTGGCCCGGCGGCGGTCAACTCTCCTATCCTGGAAGGGTTGCTGGGTGCAGGTCATCAGCACTAGCACTGCACGGAGGCCAGGAGTTTAGTGTCTGTCCGAATCACACCGCTGCGGCTCGAAGCCTTCGAGCAGCTCCCGAAGCATGCGCGCCGCTGCGTCTTCTGGGAGGTCGATCCAGCGACCCTCGGTAAAGACGAGCACCTCGCCGACCCGGAATTCGAGAAGGAAGCCTGGCTGTCGATGGTGATGCTGGAGTGGGGGTCATGTGGCCAACTGGCTACGGCCGCGCCAGCTGAAGGCGGTGACAGCGAACCGCCATGCTTGGGGTATGTTCTCTACGCGCCGCCGCGCACGGTACCGCGAGCGCACCGGATGCCCACCGCGCCCGTGTCCGCCGACGCGATCCTGCTGACGTCGATGGGTGTCGAGCCGGGGCACGGCGCCGACGACCTGCCACAGAGCCTTATCGCCCGCGTGGTCGACGAGCTGGTCCGCCGGGGCGTGCGGGCGCTGGAGGCCTTTGGGCGCACACCGGCGACCGCCGAGCTACAAGACCCGCAAACAGCCGATCCCGACATCCAGCCCGTGCTGGAGGCTCTCGGCGACTGTTCGGTCGAACATTGCGTCATTGACGCGGGCTTTCTGCAAGATACGGGCTTTGTCGTGGTGGCACCGCATCGGTACTTCCCACGGCTGCGGCTCGAGCTGGACAAAGGTCTGGGGTGGAAAGCCGCGGTCGAGGCCGCACTGGAGCGGTTGCTGGAGAATGCACAACTGCAGCAGCCGGTCTCGGCCGGCTGCTCGGCGATGAATCCCTGAGCCGAGGCTATGAACTGCTGCGTCGGCCCGCCTGTTCCACCGACAACTCATGGGCAAGCAGCTCGGCAAAGGTGAACGTGCCGGTGGGGCGGTCGTTCTTGCCGAGCAGATAGAGCCGCTTGACCGCGGCGAGGATACCTTCAGCGATGGCATCCCGGGTTTGAGTCGTGACCAGCATCGCACGGTCACGTGGGTTGGTGATGTAGCCGACGTCGACCTGAACGGTTGGCATCCGGGTCAATCGAAGCAAGTCCCAAGTCCGGCCATGAGTGCGGCAATCACGTAAACCGGTGCGCGCCACCACTTCTCGCTGGATGAAATCCGCCAGACTGCGGCCGATGGTGGAGACCGAACCATGCGAGTTGCCGAAGTGGAAGGAGGCCACGCCGTTGGCCCCCGGGCTCGGCTGGATCGCGCAGCGCAGGCTGATCACCAGGTCGGCACCAACGGCGTTGGCCGTGGCTGCACGTTCGGCGTCAGATGGACTGCGGTTCGTTGGCCGGGATAGGAACGTCTCCATGCCGATAGCGGTCATCCGGCCCTCGAGTCGGCTTGCTAAGTCCCACAATATGTCTGCTTCGCTGATCGGTCCGGCTGGACCGTGCGTGATCAGACCGTGGTCCGCACCACCGCGGCCGGGGTCGATGATGATCCGCTTACCCGATAGTTTCGGGCCCGATCGGCGGACCAGCTCCTCCTCGCGGATTGCGTGCGGGGAGCCGCCGGTGACCCGGGAACTGAGAAAGTACAAGGAGCGCAACGTTTCCGGGCCACAGATACCGTCGGCGTAGAGTCCGTACTCGCGCTGGTAGGACATCAACGCGTTGTGTGTCTGCAACCCGAAGTACCCGTCGACCAGCCCGGTATAGAAACCAAGGTCCTGCAACCTGGCCTGCAGTGTGGCGACGTCGTCACCGTACAGCGGCGCACCGAATTGGTGGCACAGGGTGCGGGCGCCGAGCCGGTAGGACGCCTCCTTCAACGCGCGGTAGGTAGCCTCCCCGACAATGCCGTCCACCAGCAGTCCGCGATCCTGTTGGAAGGCGCGAACCGCCCGATCGAGCTCGGCATCGAACACATCGAGCGCCACAAGTTTTCCCGTGGTCAGGTCTTCGTCAGGATTGGCCAGCAGTCCCAGCGCAGCCAGCGCAGCCCGGATCTCGGTGACCGCGACGCTGCGGTCACCGCAGCGCAACACGTCGCCGTTTTCGCAGCCCGGACTCGACATACCAAGGGCCCTCCGGTAGCAACAGATAGCGCTGATTATTGCAGGGAAGCTACGCGGTATTGTCGCAGATGCTGGTCGATTTCAGGAAAACACCAGGCCAACTGTGGCGGGGTGGGCGCGAACTAGACGACCTTGGGAACGACGTCAGAAAGCTCCCGCAACAACGCCGCCTTACCCTTGGCACCGACGATCCGTTTAACCGGCTGACCGTCCTTGAACAAGATCAGCGTGGGGATCGAGACGACCTGAAAGTTGCGCGCTGTCTCGGGGTTGGCATCCACGTCCAGCTTGGCGATCGTGAGCTGGCCCGCCTTCTCGGCCGCAATCTCCTCGAGCACCGGCGCCACTATTCGGCACGGGCCACACCAAGTTGCCCAAAAGTCAACCAACACAGGTCTATTGCTGGATAACACATCTGCCGCGAAGGACGCGTCGGAGACTTCCACTGTGGCCCCTGGATTTTCAGCCGTGGTCATCGCGGTGCTCCAATCAAAGAGTCGGTACTATCACCAGTTGCGTTGGCCGCAGCGGCTTCTGCGGACTCTGCGTGCTCGGCCAGCCAACGTTCGGCATCGATCGCGGCGGCGCAGCCAGTCCCGGCAGCAGTGACCGCCTGCCGATAGGTGCGATCCACCAGGTCACCGGCCGCGAACACACCGTCCAGCGAGGTGGCTGTGCTCGGCGTCTTCACTAGCACGTAGCCGTCCGGATCGAGGTCGACGGCGTTGCGAACCAGCTCCGAACGCGGGTCGTGGCCGATCGCGACGAAAACACCGGTCACCGCCAGCGTGGTTTCCACACCGGTGACGGTGTCGCGCAACCGCAGTCCAGTCACCGTGGTGTCCCCCTCCACCGCGACCACGATGTGGTTGGTGATGAACCGGATCTTGTCGTTGCCGCGGGCCCGGGCCAGCATGATTTTCGAGGCGCGGAACTCATCGCGGCGGTGCACGATCGTGACACTGCGGGCGAACCGGGTCAAAAACAGGGCCTCCTCCATCGCCGAGTCGCCGCCGCCGATGACGGCGATGTCCTGGTCGCGGAAAAAGAATCCGTCGCAGGTGGCGCACGAACTCACGCCGCGGCCCAGCAACTCCTGTTCGCCGGGTACGTGCAGATAGCGCGCCGCAGCACCCATCGCCAAAATGACGGCGCGGGCGAGGTAGGTGTGCCCGTCGGCGGCGACCACCGACTTGACCGGTCCGTCCAACGACACCGATTCGACGTCCTCCGTCCGCAGGTCCGCACCGAACCGCAACGCCTGCTCACGCATCTCGTCCATCAGCTCCGGGCCGGTGATGCCGTCGCGAAAACCGGGATAGTTCTCCACATCGGTCGTGGTCATCAACGCGCCGCCAAAAGAGGTGCCCTCAAATACCAGCGGCGCCAGCTGCGCACGAGCAGCGTAGAGGGCCGCGGTGTACCCTGCGGGACCGGAACCGATGACGATCACGTGGTGGACAGGAGTAGTGGCGGACATACGAACCTTTCACAGAGCTGGGCCAGCTGGTCTACAAACGTCTACGAACGCCAGGGTAGGCACTGCTGTTCCCGTGAACTCTACGGGCGTGGGACGAGTGTGCTGGCCAACAACTCGGTATCCCCCGCGCTACAGTTCGCTGCCACCGCCAGCACCGCCAGCTCGTCGGGCCTGTCCCCGGGCAGCACCAGCAGCACGCCGGGACGCCCGTTGATCTCGATCGGCCGCGCGCCCAGCACCCGAGTGGACGTGGGATAGCCGAGGCCATTCAGGCACGATGCGCGGTGTGGCGGATCGGTGAGCGGACCATAGTCGGGAGTGTGGTCGAGCAGGCCGAGGATCTGCACCTCGGACAGCGGAATCGCGGTGGCCGGCGGCGTCACGGTGATGTGCTGCGCAGCGATCGGCGCGCTCGGCGCGGGCGCCGGGGCGCCGACGAGCGCCGCCGTTCCGAGTCCGGCCGCGGCGGCGAACGCACCCACACCCGCCACGGCAGCGATCACTTTCGCCGGGTAAGTGCTCGGTCGAGCCGCGTGTGCGGCGTGGCCGTGGCTGCGCGACCTTGCCGAACCCACCGACCGCAGGGCTGCCGCGATGCGCGCGACGACGGCCGGGGGAGCGTCCGGTGCCGAGGTTGGGTCGGCACCCAGCGCCGCGAGATCGCAGCGCACCTGGTTCAGGGCGCGCAGCGCCACTGCTGCGGCCGGGTCGGCGCGGACTTGTCGGCGCACCCGAGCGGCGACATCGTCGTCCAGCAGACCCGCTTGCAGGTCGGCGAGGAGCTCCGCCGTCAACGGCGGGCCCGCGCTCGCATCACCGTGATCCGTTTGATCCGGCGGATCGTTGTCGGCTCCATCCATCCGCCCCAGTGTCCGTCATACACAGTCGGACGGCTATGCACAGTCCTGGGCTCCGCCAACCCTGACGGCTACGCGGCCCCGATCGTCGGCGGGGCTAGCCGACCGTGCGGTTGGCTGTGGCCGTGTTGGGCTCGGTGTCGAGGTATCCGAGGAGCACGGCGAGGCGAGCGCGTGCGCGGGAACACCGGCTTTTGACCGTACCCTCAGCCACCCCGAGCATCCGGGCGGTCTCAGCGATCGAGTAGCCCTGCATGTCAACGGCCACCACCGCGGCGCGTTGTTCGACGGGCAGCCGCATCAGTGCTCGCTGTACCACGATCGCGGTATCGGCCTGTGCGGTTCGATCGGGCACCGGGTAGACGTCGTCGAGGGTGGTGGTCGGATGGGTCTTGTTGCGGCGCAGGCGGTCCAGGCACGCATTGACCACAATTCGGTACAGCCAACTGCTGACCGCGGCGTCATTTCGAAATGAACTGGCGCCGTGGTGCGCCGAGAGCATCGCGTCCTGTAGCGCGTCCTTCGCATCCTCGGGGTTGCGGCTGGTGAGCCGGGCAAGCCGGTGAAGGTGCCGGTGATGACGGTAGAACAATTCTTCGAAGGCGTAACGGTCGCCGGCAACATGGGCCGCCAGCAGCTCGGCGTCGCTACGTTGCTGCCGAACGTCTGCCCCGAAACCCACGGCCGGACAGTAACCAATCAGCTGTCGCGCGGCACTTCACCCCGGTGGGCCGCCGGAGGATCAGGTGTGGCCTGCGCCAATCTGGGCCGTTTACTTCTCATCCGCGTTGGCGCGCGCCCGGCCTCAGGAGGCGGCCTGCACCGTGATATCGGAGACATCGGCGCGACTCTTGCCGTCGGTCGTTCCCAACGTGGAGATCCACACCAGCAGATTCGACGTCGGCGACGACGCTTTGACCGGAATGCTGTTATGACCGGGTTGCAGCGCCGTCGGCGGAGTCAATGCCGTTGTGTCGTCCAGTTTGGCCGGCGTCGACGTCGGCGACGAGCGGATCTGTACGTTGGTCCCGGTGCTGGACACGTCAAGGGTGACGGTGCCGACCACCGTTGGGTTCGGCAGTTGCAACAGCAACCCGACACCGTTTTTGAAGCCCGGGAACGGCACGGCGTCGTTGTAGGTGTCGGTCGACCAGGCGGTGGCCGGGTTGCCGTCGATCGCCAACCCAGCCTGGCTCGGATTGTCGGCGTCACCTTCGGGGGAGAAGACCGTGGCCCGCACGGGTTTGACCACGCTGCCGGCCGGGACGGAACCGCCGGCGGACGTCGATGTAGACGACGGGGTGTTGAGGCCGAGTTGATCTTTGTCGAGGCCGCCGCCGACATCGCCGAAGATCCGGCTCAGCACCGAGGCCAGCACCAGCAGGGCCACCGCGATGATGGCACCGCCGGCGCCGATCCCGACGATCAGGTTGCGGCGGCGCCGGGCGCGGGCCTCATCATCCAGTCGCGGGGGAGGCCGGAAGCGAGGGGCTGGTGCCGGCGCAGGTGGCCTGATCGGACCCAATACTTCGGTGCGGTCAGCGACCGCGGTCGCCTGTTGTAGCAGGTTCAAAAGCGTTGACGCGCTGCGTATTCCGCCGTCCTCTTGAACCGACCGGGCGGCGACCGCAGAAATCTGGAAGGGGATGTCACGGTCGGTGTAGCTTGGCTCGACGGGTTGGCCGGTGGTGGGATCACGCTCGGCCGGTGCCAGCCCGCTGCGCACACCGTGCTCCGGCAGGGGCCACCGGTTGACCAGCAGGGCATAGAGTGCGGCGCCGATGCCGCGGATGTCGTCCTGTGGGCTGGCGTCGGGCATGGTCGCCGGGTAAGCCAGCACGACGTCACCGTCGATGCTGACACGGATCCGGCTGGGGTGGTCGATCGAAAGCGCGACACCGATGCGGTGGGCGGCCACGGCGGCCGCGGCCAGCGACTGCATCGCGCGGACGGCCCCGACCGCGGACGGTGAGGTGTCGGCCACCTCCTGCAACGAACCACCGCGAATCCACTCCGCGACCACCAAGCCGCCGGCGCCGGTATGGACGACGTCGAGCACCCCGGCGATACCGGGCTTGTCGATTTGGCTGAGCCGCAGCGTGCGGGTCAGGATCTCCTGCTGTTCTTCGTCGGGCAGGGCCCCATCCGGGTCGACGAAGGTCAGCGCCACCTGCCGATCCAGCGCGGTGTCCAGCGCTTGCCAGAATTGCAACGGGGGCGCGCCGCCGTGGAAAACCAGCAGACGGTAGCGGCCACCGGCGATTCGGGCGCCGGGAACCAAGTGGACATCCTCTTGGCGTGCTGACGATTCCATGCCCCGCTCGCGGGGGGCCTCGAACGGATGCTGGCGGCCCGGTTTCCGCGAGAGATGGTCGTCGAGTTTTTCCGGCGTTCGCGGTGCCGACACTATGCCGTGGTCAACCTCGGCTGGAATATCGGGCTGGAAGTCATCGGCGGAGGGCCGCGGCAGTTCGGTGTCTGGCGCGGCACTGGTTGAGGCGCTGTCGGATGGGCGGTCGGTCACCTCCGGTCCTTTCCCTATCCCCGCTCCGGCTATCTGCTCCGGAGGTCTGCGCCGGATCGGCTCCTGGACCGCGTATCCCCCCGGCGTAAATGAATTCCTCTGCTCAGAGTACGTGACCGGACTGTGCGGGGACGGTCGATCGGACACCGTCTTTTTGCTGCTGGCTACTTCATTCCTAGTGGGTGGTCCCGCCATCGGATCGCGGGGTGCGGGCACCACCCGCCTGGGTCGCACCCCGCCGTGCCCGCCGCTGATCCACCGGCTGACGACATCGAGCGCAGCTTGCGCCTCGGGGACCTGCGCGCGCAGCATGACCGCAGCCATGATCGGCAGCATGATCACCGCGAGCACGAATAGCCGCAGCAGCGAGCCAAGACCACCACCGTGGATCGTCAATGCCTCCAGCCCGAGCAGCCAATCCACCACGTGCGCGATCAGAGCGGCCAGCAACGACGCCACAACCGTCACTAGCACCGTGCGTACTTCCCGGATGCCGACCAGGTGGCCACCGGCTGGCCGCAGCGTGTGCCGCAGCAGGTAATAGCTGACGATCGCGCCGGCCACAAATCCGAGACCGTTGGCCAGCCCCAGGTAACCGGCGACCAGTTGGCGCTCGTCGGTGACGTGCGGCGCGAGCAGTGAGGCGATGATCTTGACGGTGGTGATGACGACGATGATCACGATCGGTATCCAGGGCTGCTCGCGCGCGTAGAAGACGCGCAATTGCAGCAGCACAAGCGCGTACGGGATCAACGTGAACGCCGACAACGCGATCGCCGCACCCAGGTAGCCGGCGTCGACTTCGCCGAAATGACCGTATGCGAACAGCGCGCTACCGATCGCCGGCCCCCCGACGGTCATGAACGCCACTGTCGGGATCAGCGTGATCATGGTCAGTCGGGTGGCCAGCGACAGGTCAGCGAGGACGGCTGGGGTGTCGTCAGCGGCGGCGTTGCGGCTCAGTCGCGGCATCACCACCGTCAGCACCGTTACCCCGATGATGCCGAACGGCAGCATCAGTACCAGCCAGGTGTAGTAGTAGATCGCGGGTCCGGACGCCGCTGCCGTGCTGGCGATCTGGTTACCAACCACCAGGCCGAACTGACTGATCAGCACGTAGAGCACCATCGCGGCGGCCATCGCGCCGAAGCGCTTGAGCCGCTGATCGATCCCCCACAGGGGGCGGAGGCTGATGCGCTGACGCCGGATCGCCACCAGCAGCACCGTCGCCTGTGCGAACACACCCGCGGTGGTGCCGATCCCCAGCACCAACAGCTTGGCGTTGCCCATCCGCACGGGATCCACCGAAAGTTCGCCGGGCACCGCCAGATACACGCCCAGGGTGGCGATCGCGACGACGTTGTTAACGACCGGCGCCCACGCCGGTGGCCCGAACACGTTGCGGGTGTTCAGGATCGCCATAAACACCGACGACAGGCCATAGAAGATCACCTGCGGCAGCAGCAGGTAGGCGAACGCAGTGGTCAGGGGTTGGTTGACTTGGGGGTCGTGTCCGAGCATCAACCGCACCAGCAGGGGGGCGGCCAGCACTGAGAGCACGGTGGTCACCAGCAGCAGAGTGGTCGCCAATGTGACCAGGCGCCGCACGAACGCTGCGCCCCGGTCGGGGTCGTCCTGCTCGGCGCGGGCCAGCACCGGCACGAAGATCGCGGTGAATGTCGCCTCCAGCACTAGAGCGGCGACCAGGTTCGGCAGCTGATTGGCAACCGAGAAGGCGCTCGACAGTGCAGCGCCCAGGATCGCGGCCAGCCACACGATCCGGGCGAAGCCGGTGATCCGACTGACCAGCGTTGCGAATGCCATCCCCCACGACCGCGATACCAGAGCGGCGTCGGACAGTTCGGGCCGCGACTGTGACACCACACGCGCGGTAGCCGGTTGTCGGCCCGAGACTTGCCTCCGCGGCCGTGGCTGTGGCGGTGGCGGCATGTGCTGGCCGGCGGGACTCATACTCGGTGCTTTTCGTCTGCGCGGTGACGTGCCCGGTCGTGATGCTCGGCGAACCTCGCGTGGGCTGGTTCCGGGCGGTCCAGGTCGGCGCGGTCCGGTTGTCCACGGAAGCGGTGCCACAGTCGGCGTCCTGCCAGTGTCACCAGCACGGCCGCCGCGGTCAGCGTGATCGCGGACAACACCTTGCCGTAGGCGTTGGAGTGCACCGACAACCGCACCGGCTCACCCAGTGGCAAACCTTCTGGGGTCCGCAGCGACACGTCGACAGCGACGCGCTGCGTGAAGTTCACCTCGATCGGCACCCGCAGCGGCAGATACCCGGGGGGCAGCTCGATCTCGCCAATGTCGGTGACGGTCATCCCGGGCGGGGCGTCGACGTTCAGGTGGACCCGGATCGGAACGGCCAGGCCGTTGTGCAGCGCCAGCGGGAGCGGGCTGTGCTCGGTGGCCAGCGTGTACGAGTCGCCCGGGTTGACGATCGTCACCGCGCCGAACAGATCGTTGATGGTGCCACCGACGATTCCCAACCGCTGCTGAGCCAGCCCATTGCGGCTATCCGGCCGCTCTGACTGGCTCAGCGCCCGCAGCATGTCCTCGCGCAGCGGCGCGGTGTACTGCGCGCCGGTCAAACCGGTGCGGGTATCGGTGGTCAGCGCCGAGGTCAGCCCCCAGAGCCGGCCCACCTGGCCGGCGATCTCGGCGACAACGTTGTCATCGAACCGGCCGCGTGCGGCGGCGTGGGGGCCCGCGGGCTGCGGGGGTGCGGTGATGGCCTCGGCATCTGTGATCACCGTCGGCAGCGGTCGCGGTACCGCCAGTCCGGAGCGAATTGTGGTGGCCAGCGTGGTCAGGATGGCGTGCGCGTCGTCGGCCTGGAGGGTCCAGCGCGCCGGCGGCATCAGGATCTGGGCGCGCGGCGCGGCGTCTGGCTGCAGCTCACGCCACAACATGGAGCCCAGTGCGTCCTGGCGGCGGGCAGTGCTCGAGTCATGCCGGAGCCGAACGGCCAATGAGGCATTCAGGTAGGTCGGCACCACCGGCTCGGTGCCCGCTGCGGCCAGTGCCGCACCGACCGCGGGATCGAACGGCACGGTCACTACCTGCGCGGATACCCGCCGGGGTGCGACGTCGGCATTACCGAGTGCGCCGGTTGCGGAGTCGTGCTCGGAAAAGTCGGCGGCCGCGATCGCCACCGTGTTGCCATTGGCGCTGAGCAACTCGGCCGCTCGGCTGGTCAATGAGCCGTCTGCCATCAGGGTGGCGCCCCTGGTGGAGGTGACACCAAGGATCTGGTCGACGATGTCGCCTGCACTGCTGGTGGCGATCGCGCTGAGCCCGGGATCGCCGACACGTTGCATGGCGTCCAGGTCTGCCTGCGCATACGGAGTCGACGCCACGCACATCCGGTGCGCCAGCGCGCGTAACCGGTCCAACCACAGCGCCGCGGCGGCCTGCCCGGTGCCCGGGTGTGTTGGGGTACCAGGCTGTTGAGCGGTGCTGTCGGGAGAGTCGGACACTACGTAGCCGCCGGCCATCGCGTTGGCGGTGACCAGCAGATCCGGGTCGACGGCCAGACAGAGCGAGCGGCCGACGGCGCCGTCGGGGTCGACGTCGTGGCCAGTCGCGAACTCAGCTGCCGAAAGCAGGGTGTCCAACCGACCGCCGGTGGCCAGCGAGGTCGCCAAATCGTCGTCCACCAGCCGGACCGGTATGGTGCCACCGGGTGCGCCGGGGGACAGCCGGGGCCGGTCGGCCAACGGCCACAACATGGTGACCTGCACGGGTTTCGAGGTGTCAGGGGCGACCACGGAGTCTAGCGCGTCGGCGGACGAGTCGGCCGAGTAGGGGGGCACGCCCATTACCGGCAGCAGGAACCGGGCGTTGTCGAGTCGGGCGGGTGCACCGTAGTCGGGCGTTCCGTTGACGTTCACGAGCAGCGGGTAGACGCCGGGCTGCTTGATGGCCAGCGAGCGGGCGGTTAACGAGCGCACCGGAGCTGACAAGGTGAAGCCGGCATCTTGCCCACGCCGCAGTTCGGCCGCCACGGTGAGGAAGTCCGCAACGGGCTCGTACTGGTCGGTGGCGCCGTTGAGGGCGGTACGCAAGCCCGGCGACGAGGTGACAGCCGCGGCGTGCTCGAGGCGGACCATCACGTCACGGACTGGACGGTCACCGACGTTCGTCACCACCCCAGTGACGGTGACGACGGGCTCGCTGGTGGCGGTGACCACGTCCGGGGTGACTCGGTCAACTCGGACTTGGACAAACGGCGCCGTGCCGGGCTCGCCCGCCACGGCGCGCGGCGCGGCGGCGGATACGGTGAGCACGGCCCCCAAACCGGCCACGATGCCGGCCACCACGGCGAGGCGCGACACGGTGGCCCGCCGGAGCCGCGGGGCAGTCACGGCCCTGGACCGCGACCGTTCTTCCGGCCCGGTGCGAGTTCGTCGGCGCGGCGGTTATGCGTGCGCGAGTGCGTCTGTGACCGCCGCCGCGGCGAGGTGGGCGGTAGCGGAGGCAGCGCGGCGGGGCCGTCGGTCTGCAGTTTGTCGATCAGTTCGTCAGCCACCTCGGCCAGTCGACGCTCGTCGGCGTAGGCCAGCCGAGCGGGCAGTTCCTGGATCGGCACCCACGCCACCTCGGCGACCTCGAGGTCGTTGTCGGACAGCTCTCCGCCGGAGAAGCTCATCAGATAGTGGTGAACTGTCTTGTGCACCCGCCGACCGTCTGTGACGAACCAGTAGTCAATGCTTCCCAGCGCGGCCAGCACGCTGCCGTGAATCCCGGTCTCTTCCGCTACTTCACGGATCGCGGTCTGCTCGGCAGTCTCTCCTAGCTCGATATGACCCTTAGGCAGCGACCACAGCATCCGGCCACGCCGGTCGACGCGACCGATCAGCACCGCGACCTGCTCCTCGCGTGGCCTGTCGATGCCGTCGATGACGAGCCCGCCAGCGGAGGTTTCGTGCACGGTGCGCAGCCGCTCCGGTCCACGACGTACCCTGCGGGAGCGGCGCGGTTTCGGCTCGCCCGACGCTCCGGCGGCGCCCCCAACCGCCTGGCTGTCGGCGAGGTTCTCGATTGCACCGGCAGCACGGCGACCGCGGCGCCGGCCGCGGCGCCGACGTGGTTTAGCTTGTTCGCCGTCCGACACCCAAGCGATAGTAGCTGGCACCGGTTGGCCGCCCGGTCGCACTCGCCGGCAGTCCGGCGGCGGCCGCAGGTTAGGCTCAGCGTAGTCCGGCGACGATGCGGGCCGGGAGGGCTGAGGAGGAGCGGGACTAGGCTCGATTGTCCGGCTCCTCCTCACGCCGCTAGCGCGGCGAGCATCGTCGCCGGCTTGGCTCGATTGTCCGGCTCCTCCTCACGCCGCTAGCGCGGCGAGCATCGTCGCCGGCT
>Ga0187766_10000075_pt1 | contig 46487 bp, 40 predicted proteins | sample 0216_QUI02_MP05__4_FD_132971 | JGI IMG/M metagenome (GOLD analysis project Ga0187766, IMG submission 132971) | Tropical peat soil microbial communities from peatlands in Department of Meta, Colombia - 0216_QUI02_MP05_20_MG | ecosystem: Environmental > Terrestrial > Soil > Wetlands > Peat ... | reverse complement strand
GTAGACGTCCTCGGCGCTCCACCCCAACACCGGCGCGACCAGTTCGGCGACCTCGCGGGCGCAGTCGAGACCCCGGTGTGGGTATTCGATGGAAATCCGCATCCGGCGGGTCAGGATGTCCTCTAGATGTAGTGCGCCCTCGGCGGCGACGGCGTACACGGCTTCCACCTTCAGATACACCGGCGCCGCGGTGATCGGGCTCAGCAGCTCGCGATGGTCGGCCGCCAGCGTCAGCACCTCGCTGATCAGCGACCCGTAGCGGTCCAGTAGATGGCGCACGCGGTACGGGTGCAGCCCTTGCAGCGCCCCGACATGCTCGGTCTGATTGATCAAAGCGAAGTAGCCGTCGGCGCCCAACAACTGCACCTTCTCGGTGATCGACGGCGCCACCCGGGCCGGAATGTACTGTGCCGCAGCGTCGATCGCGTCGGCCGCCATCACCCGGTAGGTGGTGTACTTGCCGCCCGCGATGGCCACCAGGCCGGGCGCTGGCACCGCCACGGCGTGCTCTCGTGACAGCTTGGAGGTGTCGTCGCTCTCCCCGGCGAGCAGCGGGCGTAGCCCGGCGTACACCCCGTCGATATCGGCTGGGGTCAACGGGGTGGCCAGCACCGTGTTGACGGTACCGAGGATGTAGTCGATATCGACCTTGGTGGCGGCCGGGTGCGCCAGATCGAGGTTCCAGTCGGTGTCGGTGGTTCCGATGATCCAGTGGCTCCCCCACGGGATGACGAACATCACCGACCGCTCGGTGCGCAGGATGATTGCGACGTCGCTGACGATCCGGTCCCGCGGCACGACGATGTGCACGCCTTTGGACGCTCGTATCTGGAACCGCCCGCGCTGCTTGGACAATGCCTGGATTTCGTCGGTCCAGACCCCGGTCGCGTTGACCACGACGTGGCCGTGGACCTCGGTGATCGCGCCGTCCTCGGAGTCACGGACGCGCACGCCGCTCACCCGATCGCCTTCGCGCAGCAGCGCGATCACCTGGCTGGAGGACCGTACCACCGCGCCATAATGCGCGGCGGTGCGCGCGACCGTCATGGTGTGCCTCGCGTCGTCGACGACGGTGTCGTAGTAGCGGATGCCGCCGATCAGCGAGCTGCGCTTCAAGCCCGGGCATAATCGCAGCGCACCTGCGCGGGTGAAATGCTTTTGCGGCGGAACCGATTTCGCGCCGCCGAGCCGGTCGTAGAGCAAGATGCCGGCAGCTACGTACGGGCGTTCCCACCAGCGCTTTGTCAGTGGAAACAGAAACGGCAACGGCTTGACCAGGTGCGGCGCCAACGTGGTCAGCGACAACTCGCGCTCGTACAGCGCCTCGCGCACCAGCCCGAACTCGAGCTGCTCGAGGTAGCGCAGCCCGCCGTGGAACATCTTCGACGAGCGGCTCGAAGTGCCGGAGGCGAAGTCACGCGCCTCGACCAGCGCCACCTTCAGCCCGCGGGTGGCAGCGTCCAGCGCAGAGCCGGAACCCACCACACCACCGCCGATGACCACCACGTCGAACAGCTCGGCACCGAGTCGCTCCCAGGCCGACGCGCGTTGCTGAGGTCCTAAAGCGGACGGTGGCCAGGCCTGCGCATTCGGTGCACAGATCGGGTCGGTCACGGAAGGGACTCCCTGTCGGTTACTCGTCGGTAGGGCGCTGGCTCCCAAGGCTACCTGCAACGGTTAGTCCAGGTCATCGTGCGCCATCAGCCGGCGGGCAGCCTCGGTGATCGAACCGGACAGCGACGGGTAGACGGCCAGCGTCTGCGCCAGCTCGTCGACCGTGATGCGATTCGTCACCGCCACCGCGATCGGCAGGATCAACTCGGACGCGATCGGCGCGACCACGACACCGCCGATCACCACGCCGGTGGCCTGCCGGCAGAAGAGCTTGACGAAGCCGTGCCGCAGCTCGGACATCTTGGCGCGGGCGTTCGTCCGCAGCGGCAGCATAATGGTCCGGGCAAGCACCGAACCGTTGTCGATCGCCGACTGCGGCACACCGACCGCAGCGATCTCGGGCCTGGTGAATACTGTCGCCGCCACGGTGCGCAACCGGATCGGGCTTACGCCCTCTCCTAGTGCGTGATACATCGCGATCCGGCCCTGCATCGCGGCGACCGACGCCAACAGAAGCAGACCCGTGCAGTCGCCCGCGGCGTAGATACCAGGCACCGATGTCCGTGAGACCCGGTCCACGGTCAGATAATTGCCGCGTCCGAGTCCGATGCCTACCCGCTCCAGGCCCAGGCCGCCGGTGTTCGGGACCGACCCGATGGTCATCAGGGCATGGCTGCCCTCGACGGCGCGCCCGTCGGTCATGGCCACCAGGACCCCGGTGTCGGTGCGGGTAACCGATTCCGCGCGTGCGTTTTTGACCAGCTTGACGCCGCGTTCGGCTAACGACTCCTCCAGGACGAATGCGGCGTCGGCGTCCTCGTACGGCAGCACCCTGTCCCGGCTGGCCACTACCGTCACCGCGACACCCAACTCGGTGTAAGCGTTGACAAACTCGGCGCCGGTGACGCCCGAGCCCACCACGATGAGGTTGTCGGGCAACGAGTCCAAGTCGTAGAGCTGCCGCCAAGTCAGGATGCGCTCACCGTCAGGCTGCGCCGACGGCATAATCCGCGGGCTGGCGCCGGTGGCGATCAGCACAACGTCGGCGTCATGCTCGCTGGTGGTGCCGTCGGCGGCGGTCGCCTTGATGCGGTGACGCGCCAAACCTGGGCCGGGGTCGACGAGTTCGCCCCGCCCGACGATCACATCGACGCCCATGCTGAGCAGCTGGGCGGTGATGTCGGCCGACTGCGCGGCGGCCAGCGTCTTAACCCGGTCGTGGATTTGCGGCAGCGAGATCTTGGCGTCTTCGATGTCGATGTCGAAGCCAAGTTGCGGTGCCCGCCGCAATTCGGTGCGCAACCCCGTGGAGGCGATGAATGTTTTCGACGGCACGCAGTCGTCCAGCACGGCCGCCCCGCCGATGCCGTCGGAGTCGATGACGGTGACCTGGGCGTCGCGGGCGGCGGCGACCAGCGCCGCCTCGTAACCGGCCGGCCCTCCTCCGAGGATCACAATGCGGGTCACCACAGCCCTAACCTAGCCCGGCGACGATGCACGCCGCGCAGCGGCGGGAGGAGGAGCCGGGCCATCAGATCCAGCAACCTGTCGGATGAGCGCCGGGCCAGCGGCTGCCGTTTAAGCTTTCCCCGTGCCGCTCTACGCCGCCTATGGGTCGAATATGCATCCCGAGCAGATGATGCAGCGGGCACCCCACTCGCCGATGGCCGGCACCGGCTGGCTGCACGGGTGGCGGCTGACGTTCGGCGGCGAGGATATCGGCTGGGAGGGGGCACTGGCCACGGTCGTCGAGGATCCGGCGTCGAAAGTGTTCGTCGTGCTCTACGACGTGACACCAGCGGACGAGAAGAACCTGGACAGGTGGGAGGGGTCTGAGCTCGGCATACACAAGAAGATCCGATGCCGGGTGGAGCGTTTATCCTCAGACACCACAACCGATCCGGTACTCGCATGGCTGTACGTTCTGGACGCCTGGGAGGGCGGGCTGCCGTCGGCGCACTACCTGGGCGTGATGGCTGATGCTGCCGAGATCGCTGGTGCTCCAGCTGATTACGTACACGACCTACGCACCCGCCCGGCTCGCAACATCGGTCCGGGGACCTAGAACGCCGCCGACTGCTCGACGATATTGACCATCACCCGCACCCCGATCGCCAGGGCTCGCTCGTCGAGGTCGAACGTCGGTTGATGCAGGTCCAACTGCGGTCCGCGGCCCGACCACACCCCGAGTCGCGCCATCGCGCCGGGGACGTCCTCCAGATACCAGGAGAAGTCTTCTCCGCCGCCAGACTGCCGGGTGTCGGCCAGCACATCGGGGCCGAGGGCTTCGATGGCGTGGGTGAGGATGCGTGTCGAGACCTCCTCGTTGACCACCGGCGGCACTCCGCGGTGGTATTGCAGCGTGTGATCGATACCCAGCGGCGACAGCAGCGCAGACACGGCCTGACGGACGATGTTTTCCAGTTCAAGCCATGTTTGCCGGCTGGCGGTGCGGACAGTGCCGGACAGGACGCCGGTCTCAGGTATGGCGTTGGCGGCTGTGCCGGCGTTGACTGCGCCCCATACCATGACGGTGCCGTGACGCGGGTCGATGCGGCGGGAGAGCACACCGGGCAGCCCGGTGATCAGCGTGCCCAGTCCGTAGACCAGGTCGGCGGTCAAGTGTGGCCGTGAGGTATGCCCGCCGGGTGAATACAGCGTGATTTCTATCGTGTCCGCCGCCGATGTGATGGGGCCGTGGGTCACCGCGACCTGACCGACCGCAAGCCGGGGATCGCAGTGCAAGGCGAAGATCCGCGTTACCCCGACCAACGCTCCGGCCGCGATCGCGTCGAGCGCCCCGCCGGGCATCAGCTCTTCGGCGGCCTGGAAGATCAGCCGCACGGCGACCGGCAGCTCCGGGGCCAATGCCAGCGCCAGCGCGGTGCCGAGCAGGATCGCGGTGTGCGCATCATGACCGCAGGCGTGCGCGACATTGGGCATCGTCGAGGCGTACGGCGCGCCGGTCCGCTCGGCCATCGGAAGCGCATCCATATCGGCTCGCAGCGCGATCCTGGGCTCCTGCTCGGGGCCGAAGTCGCAGGTCAGACCCGTCCCGCCGGGCAGCATCTTCGGGTTGAGCCCGGCGTCGGCCAACCGCTCGGCGACGAACTGCGTGGTGGCGTACTCCTGGCGGCCCAGCTCCGGGTAGCGGTGGATGTGTCGCCGCCACTCGACCAGGTCGTCGTAGTGCGCGGCCAGCCACGATTCGGCGCTGTCGACCAGGCTCATGTTTCGGCCCTGAGATGTCTACGCTGCTGCGCCGTCAGCACCCGGTCACGCTCGGGCTGGGTCTCGGCGAGGCGGACAATGGTGCGCGCCAACATGATTGCGCCGTCGATAACCGCGCGGTCGGCACTGGAACCGATTGCCGCGGCGGCGAAAGCCGGCTGGTGCAGCGTAGCGCCATTGGCGTCGACGCCCACGATCGGATGGATCCCGGGCAAAACCTGGGTGACGTTTCCCATATCAGTGCTGCCGAGCGGTTGCGCCGACTCGACGTCCTGGTCAACCGGTGTGCGCCCGAGCCGCACCATCTCGGCGCGGACCGAGTCGGCCAGCCATGGGTCGGGTTTCAGCACGTCGTACGCAGGCTCGATCCGGTCGACGCTGTAGTCGCAGCCAGTGGCCACCGCACCGGCTAGGAAGCAGTCCCCGACTCTGGCTTCCAGCTCGCGAAGCGACAACGCCTCGGTGGCCCGCATCGTGTACTGCAGTTCGGTGTGACCAGGGATGACGTTGGTGGCCCGGCCCCCGTCGGTGACAATGCCATGCACCTGCTGTCCGGGCGCCAACTGTTGGCGCAGCAGCCCTACGGCCACCTGGGCAACGGTGGCCGCATCGGCAGCGTTGACCCCCTGGTATGGTGCGGCAGACGCGTGTGCCTCCCGGCCGCGATAGCCAACGCGGACTCCGGTCAATGCCAGCGAGCGGGCTGCCGCGATGTCCGTCGGCCCAGGGTGCACCATCACGGCCGCGGCGATGTCGTCGAAGACTCCCGCCTTGAGCAGCAAGACTTTCCCGCCACCGGACTCCTCGGCGGGCGTGCCGAGCAACGCCACCGTCAGGCCCAGTTCGTCGGCGACCTCGGCCAGCGCCAGCGCAGTGCCCACCGCTGATGCCGCAATGATGTTGTGCCCGCAGGCGTGTCCGATCCCGGGCAACGCGTCGTATTCGGCGCACACCCCGACAACCAACGGTCCGCTGCCGAAGTCGGCGCGAAACGCGGTTTCCAAACCACCGGCGGCCGCGGTGATCTTGAAACCGTGTTCGGCGACCAGTGCCTGCGTCTTGGCGCAGCTGCGGTGTTCGGCGAAAGCCAACTCCGGCTCGGCGTGAATCGCGTGGGACAACTCGACGAGGTCTGTGCCACGGCGCCGCACCGCATCCTCGACAGTGTCCAATGCGGTGGCTGGGGGCATGCTGGCAGTATCTCACCCGGCGAATGTCGACGATCACAACGACTGGATCCGATGGCCCATTAAGCTCGCCGACTGTGACTGACCGCCCGCCCGATCCCGACGCACTCGCGCGGCAGGCGGCGCAAGTCATCACCGAGCGCACCAGGATAGCCGAGTGCGACGTCGCGATCGTCCTCGGATCGGGGTGGGCGCCGGCCGTTCCGGCACTCGGCTCTGCGACCGCGGTGCTGCCCATGGCCGAACTGCCCGGGTTCACCCCGCCAACCGCGGTCGGGCACACCGGCCAGGTGTTGTCGGTGCCCATCGGGGAGCACCGGGTGCTGGTGCTGGCCGGTCGCGTACACGCCTACGAGGGCCATGACCTGCGCCACGTCGTGCACCCGGTGAGGACGGCCTGCGCGGCGGGAGCGCGCACTGTCGTGCTCACCAACGCGGCCGGGGGACTGCGTAGCGACCTCGAGGTCGGCCAACCGGTGCTGATCAGCGACCACTTGAACCTCACCGCGCGTTCTCCGTTGGTCGGCCCGCAATTCGTCGACCTGGTCGACGCGTATTCGCCGCGGCTGCGGGAGCTCGCCCGCGACGTCGACCCGGAGTTGGCGGAAGGCGTGTACGCGGGCCTGCCCGGACCGCAATACGAGACGCCCGCCGAAATCCGGATGCTGCGCCTGCTGGGTGCGGACCTGGTGGGCATGTCGACGGTGCACGAGACCATCGCGGCCCGGGCCGCCGGCGCCCAAGTGCTGGGCGTATCGCTGGTGACGAATCTGGCAGCCGGGATCACCGGCGAGCCGCTCAGCCACGCCGAGGTGCTCGCGGCCGGCGCCGCGTCGGCGACCCGGCTGGGTGCTCTGCTGGCCGGCGTGATCGCCCGGCTCTGAGGTGGGCTGATGACGCCGCAGGAGTGGATCGCACACGACCCCGACCCGGTGACAGCCGCCGAGCTCGCCACCTGCGGGCCCGACGAACTGGCCGCGCGGTTCGCCCGGCCGCTCACGTTCGGCACCGCGGGGCTGCGCGGGCCGGTGCGCGGCGGGCCGGACGCCATGAACGTGGCCACGGTGTTGCGCGCCACCTGGGCGGTGGCGACGGTGCTCAAGGACCGCGGGCTGTCCGGCTCGACCGTGGTCGTCGGGCGCGACGCTCGACACGGATCAGCCGAATTCGCCACTGCAACAGCGGAAGTGCTTGCTGCCGAAGGGTTCTCGGCGGTGCTGTTGCCGCACCCGGTGCCGACTCCGGTGCTGGCCTTCTCGGTGCGGCACCTCCCTGCGTCGGCCGGGATCCAGATCACCGCCTCGCACAACCCGCCGACCGACAACGGCTACAAGGTGTACTTCGACGGCGGCATTCAGATCATCTCGCCGACCGACCGGGAGATCGAAACAGCCATGGCGGCCGCGCCGTTCGCCGACCTGATCCCCCGGGCGCCCGTCGAACCCACCGACCGCGGCCTGGTCGACCGCTATAGCGCGCGGGCCGCGCAGGTGCGGCGTTCGTCGGGTTCGGTCCGGGTGGCGCTGACACCGCTGCACGGGGTAGGCGGCGCGCTCGCCCTCGAGACGCTGCACCGCGCCGGCTTCGACGACGTGCACACCGTTGCCGCGCAGTTTGCGCCGGATCCCGACTTTCCTACCGTCGACTTCCCCAATCCCGAAGAGCCCGGCGCCGCCGACGCGCTGCTCGCCCTGGCGGCCGCCGTCGACGCCGACATCGCCATCGCGCTCGATCCCGACGCCGACCGCTGCGCGGTCGGGATACCTACCTCGTCGGGCTGGCGGATGCTCTCCGGAGACGAAACCGGTTGGCTGCTGGGCGATTACATCTTGTCACAGACCCACTCGGCGAAGACGAGCGTATTGGCCAGCACCGTGGTGTCGTCGCGGATGCTGGCGGCGATCGCCGCCCACTACGGCGCGCACCACGTCGAGACACTCACCGGTTTCAAATGGCTGGCGCGCGCCGATGCGAATCTGCCCGGCGGCACCTTGATCTACGCCTACGAGGAGGCGATCGGCTACTGCGTCGACCCTGCCGCGGTACGGGACAAGGACGGGATCAGCGCCGCGGTGCTGGCCGCTGATCTGGTCGCGTCGCTGAAACGCGCACGCCGTTCGGTGCTCGACCTGCTCGACGACCTGGCACGCCGACATGGGGTGCACGTGGTCGCCGCCGTGTCGCGGCCGGTGACCGACCTCGACGAGGCGGCGACGCTGATGCGTCGGCTGCGGGCCGACCCGCCCACGCGATTGGCCGGATTCACGGCCAGCACAACCGATCTGCTGGAGAACGGCGAGCACCGCACCGACGCGCTGGTCTTCACCGGCGCTGCCGATGACACGTGGGTGCGGGTGGTGGTGCGGCCGTCGGGCACCGAGCCGAAACTCAAGTGCTACCTGGAGGTTCGCTGCGCGGCGGCCGAAGACCTGCACAGCGCACGGCAGCGCGCAGTCGCGCTGCGCGACGACCTGGTTGATCTGGTGCGGCGCTGGTAACTCAGCGTGGTCCGAATTGGCGATCTCCGGCGTCGCCGAGACCCGGCACGATGTAGGCATGTTCGTTGAGCCCGTCGTCGATGGCCGTGGTGAATACCCGCACGTCGGGAGCGGTTTTCTCCAGGGCGGCAATGCCTTCCGGCGCCGCGACCACACACAGCACGGTTATGTCGTCGGCGCCGCGGCGGTGCAGCAACCCGATGGTGTAGGTCATCGACCCTCCGGTGGCCAGCATCGGGTCGAGGACCATCACCGGCTGCCCGCTCAAATCGTCGGGCAGCGACTCCAGATACGGTATGGGCAGCACGGTTTCCTCGTCGCGGGCGACGCCGACGAACCCCACCCGCGCTTCCGTTAGCAGCGCATGCGCCTGATCGACCATGCCCAGCCCGGCCCGCAACACCGGCACCAGCAGCGGTGGTTTGGCCAGCCGGGTCCCGGCCGTCTCGGCCAATGGTGTGCGCACGCTGACCGTCTCGCGCGGCGCATCGCGAGTGGCCTCGTAAACCAGCATCAGGGTCAGATCGCGCAGCGCGGCGCGAAACGCCGCACTATCGGTGTGCTCGTCGCGCAGTGTGGTCAGCCGAGCCGCGGCCAGCGGGTGGTCGATCACGCGCACATCCACGGGACTTGACCCTAGCCCGCCGACGATGCAGAACGCGCAGCGCGATGAGGAGAAGGCGGGCCATCAGCACGGGCCGCCCAGCACGGCCGCGGCTAGGCGCCGAAGAAGTTGAAGATGTCGAAAACCACGCCGACGAGGTCGATCAGCGGCTGCCCGGAGATCAGCGGCGCCCCATTGAAGATGGCGTCCGGGCCAAGAAGGTCCGAGACGTTCAGCGCCGTGGCCAGATCGGTCCACCCGGTAAGCAGGGACGCATCCAGTTGGTTGGTGAAGTCATAGCCCGAGAGCAAAGAGTTGACGAACGATTCCGGCAGCGGCGACTGCCCGGCATCCTGCAGAAGGGCGTTGATCGGGCCGACGAAAGTCTGCACTCCGGCATATTCCTCGCCGGCCAGCATTTGCAGCGGATCCATCTTCGGCAGGAACCCGGCGACGCCGGAGACCACAAGCTGGCCCGTCGCGTCGACCTGCCAGGGGCCGGCAGCACCGATCGGGTTAACCCCGTCGATCGGGATGCCGGCGCCCGGGTCGCCCGGGTTGCCGTAGGCCCAGTTGTTGATCAAGCTCAAATACGGGTTGAAGGCATCGTAGAAGAACAGCCCGGCGGGTCCACCGTCGTACATAAACGCCAGCACCGGCAGCGGCGCGGGAATGTCGTAAAAGTGGGTGTTGCCGATGGTGCCGAGATCAATCACGTTATTAATGTCCAAGTTCACACCGGGGGTCGGGTCCGGGTAGTAGGGGTGCACCGTCTCGATGCCGATTCCGGCGTTGATGTCGGCCAGGATGTTGCTGGGGTTCTCCGGCCAGTTCGCCCAGCCGTCGTATTCGCCGGTGTAGATGTCGGTCGGGAACGGGGCGGTCGGGGTTGGTGCCATGCTGAGCGGCACATTCAGGAACGGAAGGTGTTGGGGGGCGCTTTGCAAGCTGAAGGCTTGGACGCCGTCGGGGAATTGGAAGCGGTCCAGGATACCGCCGATCGGGCTATTGGGGTCACCGATCAGCACGACGCTCAGGTTGTTCAGGTCTACTCCGGTTGGCGTGTTGTTGATGAGGTTGGTCATCTCCTGGGTGGCGATGGTGGCGCTCTGCGAGTAGCCGAAAACGGCGACGTTGTTTCCGTCCTGCAGTGCCGGGACGATCACGTTGTTCAGGTCGGTGACGCCTTGGTTCACCGAGTCGCCGAAAGTCAGGTAAGGCTGGCCGGCGACGCAGATTATCGGACAAAACTGCTCCGGCGTGGTCAGGCCCTGAAAGGTGTAGCCGGTGAACTGGGTGAGGTAAAGCGCTTCGACTTCGTTCATGTAGTCCAGGGGAGGCACGGGAACTCCGGTGCCACTCATGATCCAGCCCTCGTCGGCGAGCAGCACGGCTTCCGCTATGATCGTTTTCACCCCGAACACGAACGCCGACGTCAGCATCGACGTCACGCCCATGAGGGCGGCGCAGAGGATCGCTAACGGAACCGCACCCAGCGAATGGAATCCCACGCGCGTCATCGCGACCTCCAAGCCCGTGACCGCCCACCGAGCCGTCCCCAGCCCGGCGATATGGGCATATCATGAGCCCGCCGCGCACCCGATGTGACGAAATTCACTAGATTTGCACCGTCGACATCGCCCGACCTGATTGCCCGACATGGTGCGCCGTACCCGCCGACCGGATAGGCCGCTCCTATACTCCCGGCATGCCACGCCCGCGACGGCGGACGAGCCGCCGGTACCGAGCTATCGGCCTGTTCGGGGCGGTGGCGGTGTCCGCGGTGGTGGCCTCGTCCCCGTCAGCGCATTTCGTCAGCGCAACCGACAAGGTGAACCTCGCGGCGGCCGCCGTGCCGACCCCCGCGCACATCGTAATTGTGGTGGAGGAGAACCGCTCTCAGGCCAACATCATCGGCAACAAGTCGGCGCCCTACATCAATGCGTTGGCCGCCAATGGCGCCATGATGACGCAGTCGTTCGCCGAAACACATCCAAGCGAACCGAACTACTTCGCACTGTTCGCCGGCAGCACATTCGGGCTGAAGGAGAACAGCTGCCCTGTCAACGCCGGTGCCGCCGCCAACCTGGCTTCCGAATTGCTCGCTGCCGGCTACACATTCATGGGATACGCCGAGGACCTGCCCGCTGTCGGCTCAGTCGTCTGCAGTTCCGGTAAGTACGCACGCAAGCACGCGCCCTGGGTCAGCTTCACCAACGTGCCGAGCACCTCGTCGGTGCCGTTCTCCGCGTTTCCGGCCCCGTCGAACTACGCCAGCCTGCCCACGGTGTCGTTCGTCATTCCCAACGTCGACAACGACATGCATGACGGCTCGATCGCTGGGGGCGACACGTGGCTGGGCAACAACCTGTCCTCCTACGCCGAATGGGCGAAGGCCAACAGCAGCCTGCTCATCCTGACCTGGGACGAGGACGACAACACCGCACGCAACCAAATCCCGACGATCTTCTACGGCGCGAACGTGAAGACGGGAACCTACGATGAGCCGATCAGCCACTACAACGTGTTATCGACCGTGGAGGACATGTACGGGCTGCCCAAGACCGGTTACGCGGCGAATGCTCCTGCGATCAGCGATATCTGGGGCGCCTAACGTCAAGCGGGCATCGCCCGCACCCGGCTACCCGTGGACTCGGTCCGGCGCGTGTGGTGCCCGTCGCTATTCTGTGCCGCATGGCTGCTGACCTCGTGCCTATACGCCTTGGCCTGACCGCGGGCGACCGCTACACATTGTGGGCACCCCGCTGGCGCGATTCCGGCGATGAGTGGGAGGCGTTTCTGGGTAAGGACGAAGACCTGTACGGCTTCGAGACCGTCGCTGACCTGGTCGCATTCGTCCGCGCCGACACCGACAACGATCTGGTCGACCACCCGGCGTGGCAGGACCTGACCGAGGCCAACGCGCACAAGCTGGACCCGACCGAGGACAAGCAGTTCGACCTGGTCGGCGTCGAGGAGCTGGTCTCGGAGAAGCCGACCGAGGAGTCGGTCACGGCGCTGGCGGGCACGCTGGCGATCGTGTCCTCCATCGGGTCGATCTGCGAGCTGGCGGCGGTGTCCAAGTTCTTCAACGGCAACCCGAGCCTGGGCTCGCTGGCCGGCGGAATCGACCACTTCACCGGCAGGGCCGGGCTCAAGCGCTGGAATGCGATCGCCGAGATCATCGGGCGAAGCTGGGACGACGTGCTCACCGCGATCGACGGCATCGTCCGCACGCCCGACGTGGACGCGGAGACCTCCGCCCGGGCCGCCGACGAATTGGTCGAGCCTGTGGACGATGAGGACGTGGAAAGCGCGGATGACGAGGCGGTCACCACCGAGGAGGACACGGAGGAGGCGGTCCAGGTCGCGGAGGAAACCGGTGACGCCAAGGACGGCAAAGAAACCCGCGCGGCCGACGACCGTGTCGTCTTGGGTAGCGACGAGGACTTCTGGCTGAAGGTGGGCATCGACCCGATCCAGGTCATGACGGGTGCGGGCACCTTTTACACGCTTCGCTGCTATTTCGACGACCGCCCGATCTTTTTGGGCCGCAATGGACGGATCAGCGTCTTCAGCTCCGAGCGGGCCCTGGCCCGCTACCTTGCCGACGAGCACGACCATGACTTGTCCGACCTGAGCACCTACGACGACATCCGCACAGCCGCCACCGACGGCTCACTGGAGATCGACGTCACCGACGACAACGTCTACGTGCTGACCGGCCTGGCCGACGATTTTGCCGACGGACCGGACGCGGTGGACCGTGAGCAGCTCGACCTGGCGGTCGAGCTGCTCCGCGACGTCGGCGACTACGCCGAGGACAACACCGTCGACAAGGCGCTGCAGACCGACCGACCGCTGGGCAAGCTGGTGGCCTATGTTCTCGAACCCGGCTCGGTCGGCAAACCCGTCAGCCCATATGCCGAGGCGGTGCGGGAGTGGGAGGAGCTGGAGCGGTTCGTGGAGTCGCGGCTGCGTCGCGAATAGCGCCGCCGGTCGGCGACGACATAGAGCCCCAGCGTCGCGGTTAAGACGCGAATAGCGTGCCGGGCGCTCGCTTGCACTACGAGGTACGCGGAGACGGACCACTCCTCTTGCACCTCGGCTCGCCGATGCCGGCTGCGGACTTCATGCCGCTGGCGCACGCGCTCGCCGGCGACCACACCGTCGTCACCACCGATCCTCGCGGCATCGGGGGCAGCCCCGTCGACGACCCCGCACGAGATTCGACCCCCGACCTGCGCGCCGACGACGTCGCGGCGATTCTCGACGTCGCCGCGCTCACCCGGGCCCGGCCAGGGTGGTCGTCGGGACCGGCGCCACCTCCGGCGGCCAACTCGCCCATCGGACCGGCGTCGCGCTGGCCGAGCGGCTCGGCGCGCCGCCAGTGGAATTCCCCGGTGATCACGGCGGATCCTGGGGGTGCCCGGAGAATTCGCCGATATTGCGAAATGTGCTTGCGGGCTGACCAACGCGGCAGTTTTTTACGGTATGCAGTCAGGTCGGGGCCCCGGATATTCGTGGACCGACAGTCCGAGCGCAAAGCGACCACCTGCGACTACCTCCGAACCCTGGCGACTGGATACAGCAATCTGCGCTATACGCGGGCGATGGCGCAAACCACTTCGTGCCCGGCGAAGAAAACCACTGAATGTTCACCTGCTGTTCGAATTTGCACAATATGTCTGCCACGCGGTCGCGATCGATATACGATCTCGCCGGGCTGCGTCGATCGCGGGGCCCTATCCAATTCGAGAGGACCGCCATGCGCAAGATTACGAAACGAGCAGCGGCATTCTCCGCCGCAATTGCGGGGATCGCGCTCATAGGCTCGGGTTGTGCCCATCCCAAGGAGAAGGCTCACGAGACGGCGAGTTCCGTGACGTCGTCGGTGTCGTCGGCAATTGCCGCGCCAAGCGGGACAGCGACCGAGAGCCCCCCTGCGAGCACGACGCAGATCGCCGGCGCTGACGGCAAGGAGTACACGATTCAGGGGGCCATTCTCCAGAAGTACAACTCCCTTAGCGACGCTGCTAAGACGTCACTCGGCAAGCCGACCGGCAACGAGGTAAAGAACCCCGACGGCGGTGTCTACCAGCAGTTCGACGACGGCGTCATCGTCCACACGACGCGGTCCTACGTCGTATGGGGCAAGATCCGTGACAAGTGGAACGAGCTTGGCGGTTCGCAGGGCAAGCTTGGTTACCCGACCAGCGACGAGACCGACACGGCCGACGGTGGCAAGCAGACCACTTTCGAGCACGGCACGGTCACCTGGAAGCCAGGGGACGCCGAGGCCACAGTCGTCGAGCACTGAATTAGCCGGTCTTCGGAGCAACCTTTCCGGTGGCTCTGAAGACTTGCGGCCAAAGGTCGGGCAATCGATGCGGTTGCCCGGCCTTTGCTTGTTATCAGACCGCGTCTGAACTCACCGGCGCCATCAGCTCCAGGAGCGCGCGCCCCGCCGGGCCGTTGGTTGACTTCCTTTGGGACGTAGCCAGCGACACCAGGCACCGCCAGGTAGACCAGAAAATTGTCACGACGTTGTTTGGTGCGAGACGTGTTAAATGGTACGGCGCGCCTCATCGGATGACGACGTGCCGTCGGTCGAATTCCCGGGTGACCACGGCGGATTCCTCACAGCACCAGGAGAATTCGCCAAAACGCTGCGCACGGTGCTGGCGGCCAAGACGCCGCAGCTTAGTCGGCGCCAGCGTCTACATCCAGCCGCTTCCGGTTAACGCTCTGTCTGCCTGAGCGTTTGACGGGGAATCAAGATTGCTCTTTACTGGCGACGGCATCCGCCAGCGTTCAATGGCGGCGCCCAGACGTGGAGGTGAGCCGGTGGCGGACAGACGCGACCCACTGTCGGTTCAGCACGATATATGACGCTGCCAGGAATCGGCGCATTACCGCTGTCCGGGTTTCAACGCCCGGACATGTTGCTGTTCGGCGTGGTTCCGCTGGCCCTTCTGGCCGTCTATCTGATTGTCCAGGCTCGGCGCCGACAACGCCTGCGTCGGTTCACCGAGGCGAGCGTGCCGCAGTCGTTCTGGCGGCACCTACCCATCATCGTTTCGCTCGTCTGCCTGGCGCTGCTGACCGTGGCGCTGGCTACGCCCAGCCACAGCGTCCGCATACCGCGCAACCGCGCTGTCATCATGCTGGTGATCGACGTGTCGCAGTCCATGCGCGCAACCGATGTCCCGCCTGATCGGTTGAAGGCCGCCGAGCAGGCCGCCGAACAGTTCGCCAGTCAGCTGACGGAGGGCGTCAACCTCGGACTTGTCGCGTTCGCAGGAACGCCTTACCTCCTGGTGCCCCCGACCACAGAGCACCACGCCACGCTGGATGCGCTGAAGAATCTCCAGTTTGCCGACAGCACAGCGACCGGCGAGGCCATCTTCACGGCACTGCATGCGATCGCCGCCACAGCCGTCGTCAGCGGCGGTGCCCCGCCGCCGGCCCGCATCGTGCTTCTTTCCGATGGCGGCGAAAACAAGCCGGCAGAGCCGAACGATCCGCACGGTGCCTACACAGCGGCGCGTCTCGCCAAGGATCAGGGAGTGCCCATCTCGACGATCTCCTTCGGAACGCGGGCAGGCTCCATCGACCTGGACGGTGAGCGTGTGTCTGTCCCCGTCGAGACCGATGAGATGACGACTATCGCCCGACTGTCGGGAGGACAGTCCTATACCGCCACCAACATCGCCGAACTCAACCGAAGCTACGACGCCATCAAGCAGGAGATCGGCTATCGCACGGTGCCGGGCCCGGGCAGTGCCGGCTGGCTGCGCCTCGCTGTCATCACCGCCACCATCGCCACGGTGTTGGCGGTGTTGATCAACCGGCGACTTCCAACGTGATCCTCACGCAGGAAGCCTGCGGTTCAGGAGCAGGCCCGCCAGCACGGCGCCAGCCATGACGACCGCGCCAAGCAGGATCCACCCGCCGCTGGCGTCCCCGTGAACGGTTTCAAAGCCGATCTGCTGCTGCAGCGTCGAATAGACGTTCTTGAGCGCGTCCAGGCTGTCGGCGTGGAACGCTTGACCGCCCGTGATCTCGCAGATTTTCTGCAGGGTTTGGTCGTCGACAGGAACCGGAAGGGTTGCGCCTTCGTAAACGACAGTGCCGTAGGGCGTGCCGAAGGAGATCGTCGAGATCCGCACACCCTCCGCTTTCGCGGCCCGGGCCGCAGTGAAAGCACCCTGCGGGGCGTTGGGGTCCATCGGTACGTTCTCGGCACCGTCGGACTCCAGCACGATGCGCGCAGGTGGCGGACCGGAGCCGCCCCCCATCACCGCGCCGACCGTCGCGATGGCCTGCAGCGCGGTGAAAAGACCCTCCCCTGTCGCGGTTTTCGGCGCCGGATGCAGGCTGTCGATCGCTGCTTTTACGGCGCCGCGATCCGTTGTCGGGGAGACCAGCAACGTGGCGTCGGCTGCGAACTCCACCAGCCCAAGGTTGATCCCCGGCGTCAGCTCGTCAGCGAACTGCTTACCGGCCTCCTGCGCGGCGGCCAACCGACTCGGCGTGACATCGGTGGCGGCCATCGATTCTGAGACATCGATGACCAACATCACCACCGCACGGTTGAGCGGAATCCGGATGTCGTGAGTCGGCCCGGCCATTGCCGTCGTCAGCAGCACTAACGACATGACCAGCAAAACGGTCGGCACCTGGCGCCACCGACCGGAGCGGCTCGGCGCGACGCGCTCGAGCACCTCCATGTTGGCGAACCGCAGAACCCGCCGTCGGCGGGTGAAATGCACTGCGACATAAAGTCCGACCACTAATGGCGCGGTCAGCAGGAACAGGAAAATCCAGGGGTCTTGGAAGCCCGAGAGCGTCAACGGGCCCAACAGTGGCAAGGTCATCGCCGTCAAGTACAGACCGGGCGACGCTCGACAGTCAAACTGTTCTACAAATGTTCACGCGGCGACACCTTCGATGCCCCCCCGCGGCGCCTATTCGGCCAACACCCGCCCGACCTTGCGGACAAGAAATGCCGACGCAATCTGGCCAATCTCGTGGATCAGGGCGCCGGCCGCCACGAACGACACCAGCAACACGACCGAATACCTTCCACGACCCGGCAGCCCAGAACCCGATGGCCAGTTCGGCGAGCCCTGCCAGCAGCAAAACCCACCACCCGTTCAACCTGCTGCCGGCAATGGCCATGGCGATATCGAACGAACCCCTGAAAACGAAGTAGAAGCTCATCACCGCGGCCAAACCGACGAACGTGTCTCCGGGCCGGAAAAACAGCGGCCACCCCCACAGCCACGAACAGCACCGCAAGCAGCCAATGCAGTATCATCCAGCCCCGCGACGATATTGCTCCCACCAGCACCTCATTGGCGGCGGCCAGAAAACAGAAACAACCGAACAAAGTGGCGATAGTTGCGACCGACGCGTAGTTGAACCGTAGGACCACGATCGCAATGACAACCCAGGCCGTGCCGGTGACCAAAAGAAGCCACCAGTTCCGCGTGGTCGAAACGACATCGCCGCGTAGCTCTTTACCTAGCTGATGCAAAAGGCCTCCGGATGCTCCCGGGGCCTGCTGAACGTCGCTCATCACTGCTCCCTACCCCTTGGATATCTTGTCGGCGTTGCGAGGGGAAGTGCCAGGCTTGTGGCCAATCGTTTGACATCCCATTCCCATCGTCCCGGCAATTTCTCGTCGAAATCGTTGATGTCGAAAACGAGATTGCGCTCAGGAGAGGCGAAGAGGCCGAAGTTCGACAGGTGCGCGTCGCCACACAATTACGCGGTCAGTCCGGTGTTCATCTCACCAGCCAAGTCAGCGGCCATGATCAGAGCAGCGCCACGAAAGAACGCGAACGGCGACGCCAGCATCCGCCCGTACCGAATTGCAACGAGCTCGGGGATCCGTGAACGCGCCTGAGATTCCAGCAGCGAAACCGGATCGAAGCGGGTGTCGCTCGAGACAACTTCTGCCAGTGCGGATCTGGGCACATCGGCTCGGCGGGATCTGCCCCACTCGCGTCGATCTTCCAACGCAATGTTCACCGCTTAAGCTCCTCACCCTCGGTGCTGTCGCATCCGGGCTGACCGAAAAACCGGATTAGCACACTAGCCGATCAGCACGGCGAACCGCGGCTTGATCACCTCGTCGATGATGGCCAGCCGTTCGTCGAATGGGATGAATGCCGACTTCACCGCATTGATGGTGAAGCGTTCCAGGTCGCTCCAGCCGTAGCCGAACGCCTTGACCAGCCGGTGCATTTCGCGGCTCATCGACGTGTCGCTCATCAGCCGGTTGTCGGTGTTGACGGTCACCCGGAACCGGGTCCGGGCCAGCAGATCGAACGGGTGCTCGGCGATGCTAGCGACCACGCCGGAATGCACATTGGAGCTGGGGCACAGCTCCAACGGGATTCGCTTGTCCCGCAGGATCGATGCCAGCCGGCCGAGGCGCACCGTGCCCTCGTCGTCGACCTCGATGTCATCGACGATCCGCACCCCATGACCGAGCCGGTCAGCACCGCAGAACGCGATCGCCTCGTGAATGGACGGCAGCCCGAACGCCTCGCCGGCGTGAATGGTGAAGCGGGCGTTGTGGTCTCGCATGTACTCAAAGGCGTCCAGGTGCCGGGACGGCGGGTGGCCGGCCTCGGCGCCGGCGATGTCGAATCCAACCACACCCTTGTCGCGGAACCGGATCGCCAGCTCGGCGATCTCCCGGGACAGCGCGGCGTGCCGCATCGCGGTGACCAGGCAGCGCACCGTGATGGTGCGGCCCGCGGCCGCGGCAGCCTTCTCACCGTCGGCGAAACCCGCCAGCACGGCGTCGAGGACCTCGTCGAATGACAACCCGGCTTCGATGTGCAGTTCGGGCGCGAACCGCACCTCGGCATACACCACGGAGTCGGCGGCCAGATCCTCCACGCACTCGTAGGCCACCCGGTGCAGCGCCTCGGGCGTCTGCATCACCGCCACGGTGTGTGAGAACGGCTCGAGGTAGCGCTCCAGCGAGCCGCTGTATGACGTGGTGTGAAACCAGCGGGCCAGCTCGTCGACATCGGTGGCGGGCAGGTCGTCATAGCCGACCTGCCCGGCGATGTCCAAGACGGTGGCCGGTCGCAGCCCGCCGTCAAGGTGATCGTGCAATAGGGCCTTGGGTGCCTGCCCGATCATCTCCGGGCTCAGCGGTGTCGTCATGATGTGATCCGATCGATGATCAGTGGCCGTGGGACCGGTGGCGTATCGCCGACGCTCCAGCCGCCGTCCAGTGCGGCCATCGCGGCGCCGAAACGTTCCGGGGTATCGGTGTACAGCGTGAACAACGGCTCGCCGACCGCGACCGGTTCACCTGGGGGGCGATGGATCCGGACGCCGGCGCCGGGCTGCACCCGCTCGCCCGGGCGGGACCTGCCCGCGCCGAGCCGCCACACCGTCGTCCCCACTGCCATCGCGTCGATGTCGCCCATTGTGCCGCCCCGACTCGCGGTCACGGTCTCCGAACACGCACCAATCGGCAACGGCACCGACAAGTCACCACCCTGCGCGGCGACCAGCGCACGGAATCGGTCCATGGCGGTGCCGTCACGCAGCGTCTGTGCGGGATCACAACCGTCGATCCTGGCGATCTCGAGCATCTCGACGGCCAGTCGCACCGTCAGCTCCACCACGTCGGGCGGCCCGCCGCCGGCCAGCACCTCCAGGGCCTCGGCGACCTCGAGGGCGTTGCCGACGGCGGCGCCCAGCGGGCTGTTCATGTCGGTGAGCAGCGCACGGGTAGGCACCTGGTGTGCCGTGCCCAGCCTGACCATGGTGCGCGCCAGCTCACGGCAGTGCGCCTCCGACTGCAGCAACGCCCCGGAACCGACCTTCACGTCGAGCACCAGCGCGCCCGCTCCCTCTGCCAGCTTCTTGCTCATCACCGAGCTGGCGATCAACGGCAGGGATTCCACCGTGCCGGTGATATCGCGCAGCGCGTACAGCTTCGCATCAGCCGGCGCCAACAAACCGGCGGCGAATATGGCCACCCCGATATCGCAAAGTTGTTGTCGGACTTGCTGATTGGACAGATTCGCCGTGAAGCCCGCGACGGACTCCAGCTTGTCCAGGGTGCCGCCGGTGTGGCCCAGCCCGCGGCCGGCGGCCTGCGGCACCGCACCGCCGCACGCGGCGACGACCGGCACCAACGGCAGCGTGATCTTGTCTCCCACCCCACCGGTGGAGTGCTTGTCCACCGTCGCCAGCGGCTTGCCGCGTGAGCGCAGATCGGTGAAATCCAGCCGCTCACCGGAGGCCACCATCGCCGCCGTCCACCGCGCGGTCTCGCCGTAGTCCATGCCGCGCAGGAAGATGGCCATCAACAGCGCCGACATCTGTTCCTCGGCGACCCGGCCGTGGGTGTAGGCATCGATGACCCAGTCGATCGCGGCATCGGACAGCCGGCCGCCGTCCCGCTTGGTCTTGATCACCGTCGGCGCGTCGAAGATCACGGTGACTGCCGGGGCAGGTCATCGGACCCGAATGCGTCGGGCAGCAAGTCGCCAAGCCGACGGGGTCCGGCCGGATGGTCGATCAACAGGTCGGGGCCGCCGTGCTCCAGTAACACCTGACGGCACCGTCCGCACGGCATCAGAAGCGATCCGCGCGCGTCGACGCACACCAACGCGAGCAGCCTGCCGCCACCGGTCGAGTGCAGGGCGCACACCACACCGCACTCGGCACAGAGACCTAGGCCATATGAGACATTCTCCACATTGCATCCGGTTACCACGCGCTGATCGTCGGCCAACGCCGCCGCCCCCACCCGGAACCGCGAATACGGCGCATACGCTCCATCTGCTGCTTGGATTGCCTTGTCCCGCAGCATATTCCAGTCAATCGCGGCGGTCATTATCGCGATGCCAGACATGTTCTGATTGCATTCGGCAGCCCCGTTCAGTCGTCGGTCAACTCCCACGGCCACCATAACTTCATGCCCTCACAGGCGTCGTCAGGTGCGGAGTGGTGCATCCGACACGGCAAATGGGTTTAGAGTCCAGCCGATGGTTCCACACCGATGGCGTTGGAGGGGCTGATGACGACGACATCCCCGAGTCCGGCAGCGTCGGCATCACCCCGCGCACGGCCGGTGCGCCGGACCCTGTATCGGGGTGATCCCGGTATGTGGTCGTGGGTGCTACACCGCATCACCGGCGCGACCATCTTCTTCTTCCTGTTCGTGCATGTCCTGGACACCGCGCTGGTCCGGGTGGGTCCGCAGACCTACGACGAGGTCATCGAGACCTACAAGACACCGATCGTCGGCCTGATGGAACTCGGGCTGGTGGCCGCGGTGCTCTACCACGCGCTGAACGGCATCCGGGTGATCTTGATCGACTTTTGGGCGCAGGGCACCCGCTACCAGCGGCTCATGCTGTGGGTGATCGGCATCGTCTGGCTGCTCGTCATGGTTCCGGCCACCGTGGTGATCGGCATCCACATGATGGAGCGCTTCGGATGAGCCCGCCCGACATTCTCGGCCGCGGCCGGATCGCCCCGGTGCTGGGACGCAGCCACGACCGTCCCGCCGGCCTGGACAACCCGCGGGCGCCGCGCCGGCGCGCCGGCATGCCCAACTTCGAGAAATATGCCTGGCTGTTCATGCGGTTTTCCGGCGTCGTGCTGGTGCTCCTCACGCTCGGACACCTGTTGGTGACGCTGATGTGGGACGACGGCGTCTACCGCATCGACTTCAACTATGTCGCGCAGCGCTGGCACTCGCCGTTCTGGCAGACCTGGGACCTGTTGCTGTTGTGGCTCGCGCAGCTGCACGGCGGCAACGGTCTGCGCACCATCATCGACGACTACACCCGCAAGGATTCCACCCGCTTCTGGCTGAACACGCTGCTGGCGTCCTCGATGGTGTTCACCCTGGTCTTGGGGACCTATGTGCTGCTGACATTCGATCCGGACATCTCGTGACTAGCGTGATCCACCAACACCGATACGACGTAGTGATCGTCGGCGCTGGCGGTGCCGGGATGCGGGCCGCCGTCGAGGCCGGGCCGCGGGTGCGCACCGCGGTGCTCACCAAGCTGTATCCGACCCGCAGCCACACCGGCGCCGCCAAGGGTGGGATGTGCGCCGCGTTGGCCAATGTCGAAGACGACAACTGGGAATGGCACACCTTCGACACCGTCAAGGGCGGCGACTACCTGTGCGACCAGGACGCCGTGGAGATCATGTGCAAGGAAGCCATCGACGCGGTGCTCGACCTGGAGAAGATGGGGATGCCGTTCAACCGCACCCCCGAGGGCCGCATCGACCAGCGCCGCTTCGGTGGGCACACTCGCGAGCACGGCAAAGCATCGGTGCGCCGGGCGTGTTATGCCGCCGACCGCACCGGCCACATGATCCTGCATACGCTGTACCAGAACTGCGTCAAGCACAACGTGCAGTTCTTCAACGAGTTCTACGCGCTCGACCTGGCGCTCACCCAAACCCCCGGCGGGCCGGTGACCAGCGGGGTGATCGCCTACGAACTGGCCACCGGCGACATCCATGTCTTCCACGCCAAGGCCGTCGTGATCGCGACTGGCGGTTCGGGCCGGATATACAAAACCACCTCCAACGCGCACACCCTCACCGGCGACGGCATGGGCATTGTCTTCCGCAAGGGACTTCCGTTGGAGGACATGGAGTTTCACCAGTTCCACCCGACCGGCCTGGCGGGCCTTGGCATTTTGATCTCCGAGGCCGTGCGCGGCGAAGGCGGTCGGCTGCTCAACGGTGAGGGTGAGCGCTTCATGGAGCGCTACGCCCCGACGATTGTCGATCTGGCGCCTCGCGACATCGTTGCCCGCTCGATGGTGCGGGAGGTGCTGGAAGGCCGCGGCGCCGGTCCCAACAAGGACTACGTCTACATCGACGTCCGCCACCTCGGCGAGGATGTGCTGGCCGCCAAGCTGCCCGATATCACCGAGTTCGCGCGCACCTATCTCGGCGTGGACCCGGTCACGGAGCTAGTCCCGGTCTACCCGACGTGTCACTACGTGATGGGCGGCATCCCAACCACCGTCACCGGGCAGGTGCTGCGGGACAACGCCGCCACCGTGCCCGGGCTGTACGCGGCCGGCGAATGCGCGTGCGTGTCGGTGCACGGCGCTAACCGGCTGGGCACCAACTCGCTGCTGGATATCAACGTCTTCGGTCGCCGGGCCGGCATCGCGGCGGCCAACTACGCGAGGGGCCACGACTTCGTCGAGCTGCCGCCGGAGCCGGCGGCGATGGTCCTCGGCTGGGTGGGCGACATCCTCTCCGAGCACGGCGACCAACGAGTCGCCGATATCCGCGGCGCCCTGCAGCAGACGATGGACAGGAACGCCGCCGTGTTCCGCACCGAGGAGACGCTCAAGCAGGCGCTCAAAGACATTCACTCGCTCAAGGAGCGCTATTCCCGAATTGCCGTGCACGACAAGGGAAAACGCTTCAACAGCGATCTGCTCGAAGCGATCGAGCTGGGTTTCCTGCTGGAGCTGGCCGAAGTCACCGTGGTCGGCGCTTTGAATCGCAAGGAGTCTCGCGGCGGGCATGCCCGCGAGGACTACCCGAACCGGGACGACACCAACTACATGCGCCACACCATGGCCTACAAACAGGGCGCCGATCTGCTCAGCGACATCCGGCTGGATTTCAAGCCCGTGGTGCAGACCCGCTACGAACCCAAGGAACGGAAGTACTGATGGCCTTCTCTTCAGGCAAGGCTGTGGAGACACCACAACCGGGCGACCCGCCACTGCCGCCCACCCCCGAGGGCTCGGTAATGGTGACCCTGCGGGTTGCCCGCTACAACCCCGAAAACCCCGACCAGTATGCCGATACCGCCGGTTGGCAAAGCTTCCGCGTACCCACCCTGCCCACCGACCGGGTGCTCAACCTGCTGATGTACATCAAGGACTATCTCGACGGCACGCTCACCTTCCGGCGATCCTGCGCCCACGGGGTGTGCGGCTCCGACGCCATGCGGATCAACGGGGTCAACCGGCTGGCCTGCAAGGTGCTCATGCGCGACCTGCTGCCGAAGAAGCCGGGCAAGCCGCTGACCATCACCATCGAACCGATCCGCGGGCTACCCGTGGAGAAGGATCTGGTGGTCGACATGGAGCCGTTCTTCGACGCCTACCGCGCGGTAAAGCCGTACCTGATCACGAGCGGGAACCCGCCGACACGGGAACGGATCCAGAGCCCGACCGACCGCGCCCGCTACGACGACACCACCAAGTGCATCCTGTGCGCAGCCTGTACCACCAGTTGTCCGGTGTTCTGGTATGAGGGCAGCTATTTCGGCCCGGCGGCGATTGTCAACGCGCACCGCTTCATCTTCGACAGCCGCGACGAAGCCACCGCTGAGCGTCTCGACATCCTCAACGGGGTCGACGGGGTATGGCGCTGCCGGACCACGTTCAATTGCACCGAGTCCTGCCCGCGCGCTATCGAGGTGACCAAGGCGATCCAGGAGGTCAAGCGCGCGTTGATGTTCGCGCGCTAGCGGGGGCTGTGCTGCGCACTGACGTCGACTTGTCAGACATGCCGGAGGGCACCTCCGAAGTGACCGCAAGCCATAGAGTTTGGCGTTTGTGCCGCTGATGCTTTAACCCTGCCGTCTTTCGGTGCTCGAGAATCTCAGCGCCCGCGGCGCCGAAGGCGTTCGATTTGGCCAGCGACGCTCTTCCGTGTCTCGTCCGCGCCCCACCGCCGGACGACGTCGCCGTCGACGTCGCGATTATTGCGGATCCGGGCCAAAGCAGGGGTGCGAGTGCGGGTATTCCGCGGATCGGGACTGCAACGCCGCGGTGAATTTGGCCCGCTGGGGCCAGACCCATCACAATGCATCACCAGATCCCCGGACCCCCAAGCAGCGGGGCCAGGCCACCAACGCCCGCCGACGGGACGGCGCTGGCCAGCACCCTTCGTGTGCCGGTGAAACCAGCCCGGATGACGCGGGAACCGACATTCGCACCGCATCAGCGGCCTGAACCGACGACGCCCGAGAAGGGCGGTGCCGACCAATTCACCAAAGTTATTCGACACGCTTTAGGCCTACCCGCACATACTTCGTAGCGCGCAGTATGAAGCAATGCAACGCGTACCCGAACTGGCCCGTCGCCTCTACGATCGCTTCGAACCGGTCCACGCGATCGCGTATTTCGCCCCCGAGGCGCGCGCGGCACTGGACAACCTCGGTTATCGAGGGTTCTGGATGGGTTACTTCGCCGCTCGATCCGCCCCATTGGGCCCGGTTCCCCCGCAAGTCGTGGCGGCGGTGTTCTACAACTTCGCGCCGTGGCGTGTCGCCAAAGCGCTTCCCGCAGCTTGGGAAATCGCCGGCCCGCAGCTCGCGTTGCGCGCTCGTCAAGACTCCGCCGTTGCCGCGCTACGGCGATACGGACTCCTGGATGACGAAAACGTCCGCATCGCAGCCGAGTTGGCTGCTAAGGCGGCCCAGCGTGCACCCGTGGATGGGCGGCCATTGTTTGCGGCGAACCTCGCCCTGCGCTGGCCGACCGATCCGGTGGCAGCGCTGTGGCATGCAACGACCCTGTTGCGCGAGCATCGCGGCGACGGCCACGTGGCAGCGCTGGCCGCGGCCGGCGTCTCCGGGCGGGAGTCCAATGTGTTGCACGCAGCGGCCGGCGCGGTGCCGCGGGACTACATCGCCCGCACCCGCCACTACGACGAGGCCGAGTGGCGCGCCTGCGAGCAGAGCCTGACCGGACGCGGTCTTCTCCACAACGACGGGTCGTTAACGCCCGCCGGACGTGACCTCAAGGACCACATCGAGGCCACCACCGACACGCTCGCGCTCCACGCGTTCGACGGTCTCGATGACGGCGAGGTGGAGACGCTGTTCCACACGTTGACCCCGATCGCGCGAGCTGTGATCGCCGGCGGTGATATGCCGGCCACCACGCCGATGAGCCTGCGACGTGACTTCTAGCGCCCACACATCGCGTTTGACACCTCACGTTGAGCACCACTGTCACACCTTTGGCGGCTTCTTCGTCTGACGGGTATGACACAGAAAACGCGTATAGCTCCCCTGCCCCCCAAGCGGGCCAACCCGCTGACCCGCGCCATGTACCGGGTCGCCAAGCGCCGATTCGGCGAAGTTCCCGAGCCGTTCGCCGTCGCCGCCCATCACCCGCGGCTGCTGGTCGCCAACGCGGTGCATGAGGCCATGCTGCAGTCGGCGTCCCGCAAGCTGCCGGCCAGTGTGCGCGACCTGGCGGTCTATTGGGCCGCTCGCACCATCGGCTGCTCGTGGTGCGTCGACTTCGGTTCCATGCTGCAGCGCCTGGACGGCCTCGACATCGAACGGCTTAAAGACATCGACAACTACGCCACTTCACCGCGCTACGCCGACGACGAACGCGCCGCCATCGCCTATGCCGACATGATGACGACCGACCCGCACACCGTCACCGACGAGCAGATCGCGGACCTACAGGCCCGCTTCGGCGACGCCGGCGTGATCGAGTTGACCTATCAGATCGGTGTGGAGAACATGCGGGCGCGGATGTATGCGGCCCTGGGCATCACCGAGCAGGGCTTCAATTCCGGTGAGGCCTGCCGGGTTCCGTGGGCTGCCGAAAATCAGGACAGCCCATCTTGAGCACGCGCCTACCAGCCGCGGTCGGCGATAATAGACCGAGCCAACCACAGATTGGAGAGGGCGCATGGCCGGTAACGCCACCAAGCAGCTGAGCGCGTTGTTATTCCGCGGGATGGACAAGATGCGGCATCGCGGCGCCTTCGACGTCGGCGGCATGACTCCCGAAGGCAAGGACTTCACGGGTTTCGGCGAGACGCGTCAAATCCTGCTCGTGACGTTCAAACGCTCCGGGGAGGCGATGCCGACGCCGATCAATTACGGTGTCGCCGACGGAAAAATCTACGTCCGCACCGACGCCTCTACCGGGAAGGTTAAACGCCTGCGCAACAATCCGCGTGTCGTGGTGGTGCCAAGCACTCTTCGAGGAAAACCCAAAGGGCAAGCAGTAGCCGGACTAGCCAGGATTCTGCCCGACTCTGAGCATGCGCACGCGGACCAGGTGATAGCAGCAAACTGGAGCATGCCCATGAAGGTGTTCGAGCGCAGTCTCGACAAAGGTGGCGAAGCGTTCGGTATACCCACGGCCTATATCGAGATCACACCCGTGCCGCAGCCGTGATCACACGCGGCCGCTAACTGGACGCCTGCATCGAGCCAGCGGGGCCCCGCTTCAGCGGAGAACCGGTGAACTTGTCCGGGTTGGCGATATCCCAGACGGCGCAAACCTTTCCGTCGCGCACCGTCATCGCGGTGATGCGGGGCATCATCTCCCAGTACCCGTCACGGCCAGGTGTGCCGGGTGTATAGGCACCTAGTTCACCGTTGACCAACGCCAGCTGATTCGACGTGACGAAGGCCGGTCCGTAGCGTTTCGCGAGGCCGAACAGGAAGCGCGCCACCTTTTCGGGCCCGTGGATAACCCGGGCGGCCGTTGGCGCCTTGCGGTTGGAGTCGCCGGTGAAGGTGACGTCGGGATGCAGCAGGGCCACCGTGGCGGCCAAGTCCCCCGAGGCGATGGCCGCCATTAGCTTGCCCACCACCTCGTCGTGACGAGGATCCGGGTCCGGCGGCGGCTCTGCCGCGACGGCCCGCCGCGCCCGCGACGCCAGTTTTCGGGCGGCGGCCTCGCTGGTTCCCAGCACCTGAGCCACCTCGGCGAACGGCACCGCGAACCCGTCGTGCAGCACGAACGCGATCCGTTGGTCGGGGGTGAGCCGCTCGAGCACCACCATCGCCGCGAACCGGGCATCCTCATGAGCCACCACCGCTGACAGGGGATCGGCGCCGTCGAAACCGCTCACCACCGGTTCCGGCAGCCACTGGCCCATATAGCTCTCCCGCCGGTGCGCGGCGGAGCGCAACCGGTCCAGAGCGAGCCGACTCACCACCGTCGTCAGCCACGCCCGCAAATCCATGATCGCCCGGTCCCGCGCGCGGCGCTTCTCCGCGTCCCAGCGCAGCCAGGCTTCTTGGACGATGTCCTCGGCGTCTGCCACCGTGCCGGTCAGCCGGTAGGCGACCGCCAGCAGATGCGGCCGCAACGCCTCGAATTCGCTGACCTGCTGGGCCGAGGTCATGCCCCGAGCGTAACGTCAGAGTGACTTTCGACGCCGAACCGCGCGCTGGAGTTACGCTCGCGAGTTGGCGCTGCTCCGAAAGGAGACCGGGCACACGATGACGACTGCTGATGCCGGACAAGGCTTTTCAGCCGACCTGTCGGCCAAGGCTGATCGCCACCTGTGGGGCCATTTCGCTCGGCACGGCGCGGGCATCACGCCGCCGATCATCACTCGCGGCGAGGGTGTCACCATCTGGGACGACCGTGGCCGCAGCTACCTCGACGGGCTCTCAGGGCTGTTCGTGGTGCAGGTCGGGCACGGGCGCGACGAACTCGCCGAGGCCGCCGCGCGGCAGGCCCGCACACTGGCGTACTTCCCGCTGTGGTCATACGCCACGCCGACCGCGATCGAGCTCGCCGAGCGCATCGCCTACTACGCACCGGGTGACCTGAACCGAGTGTTCTTCACCACCGGCGGCGGCGAGGCCGTCGAAACCGCATGGAAGCTGGCCAAGCAGTACTTCAAGCTCACCGGCAAACCCGGCAAGTACAAGGTGATCTCCCGGGCCGTCGCCTACCACGGCACCCCGCAGGGGGCGCTGGCGATCACCGGCGTGCCGAAGTACAAGGCGCCGTTCGAACCGTTGACACCGGGCAGCGTCCGGGTGCCGAACACGAACTTCTACCGCGCGCCGGAACCGTTGCACACCAATATCAAGGCGTTCGGACAGTGGGCCGCCGACCGGATCGCCGAGGCGATTGAGTTCGAGGGGCCCGACACCGTCGCCGCGGTGTTCGCAGAACCGGTGCAGAATGCCGGCGCTTGCATCCCGCCCCCGCCCGGCTATTTCGAACGGGTCCGGGAGATCTGCGACGAGTACGACGTGCTGCTGGTGTCCGACGAGGTGATCTGCGCCTACGGCCGGATCGGGTCGATGTTCGCCTGCGACGACTTCGGCTACGTGCCCGACATGATTACCTGCGCCAAAGGGCTGACGTCGGGCTACTCACCGATCGGCGCGATGATCGCCAGCGACCGGTTGTTCGAGCCGTTCAACGACGGCACGACGATGTTCCCGCACGGCTACACCTTCGGCGGTCACCCGGTGTCGGCGGCGGTCGCGCTGGCCAACCTCGACATCTTCGAGCGCGAGGGTCTCAACCACCGTGTCAAGCATCATGCGCCCAGGCTGCGCGCCACCTTGGAGAAGTTGTACGACCTGCCCATCGTCGGCGACGTGCGCGGCGATGGGTATTTCTACGGCATCGAACTGGTCAAGGACAAAGCGACCAAACAAACCTTCACTGCCGCGGAACGCCGCAAGTTGCTGCCCGAGTTATCGTCGGCGCTCTACGACGCCGGGCTGTACTGCCGCATCGATGACCGCGGCGATCCGGCGATCCAGGTGGCGCCACCGCTCATCAGCGGACAGGCCGAGTTCGACACCATCGAATCCATCCTGCGCAGTGTGCTCACGGACGCCTCAGCTCGCCTTTAGCCTGGCAACGATGCGGGACGCGAACGTCCCGAGGTGGAGCCGGGCAATCAGATCTAGCATCGTGGCCTTGTGACCAAGCCGCGCATCGACCCGGTCCGGTGGCAACCACCGCCGTCACGCCCGCTGCCCGAACCTGACTTGGCGGGCACGCTGAGCGTGGTCACGCTGCCCGGCAACGCCCCTGAAGATGTCGTCGCCGACGCCGACGGCAACATCTGGACCGGCGTCGACGACGGACGCATCATCCGGATCACGCCCGACGCCAGCTCGCAGCAGGTAGTCGCCGACACAGGCGGCCGGCCGCTGGGCCTGGCGGTCGCCCGCGACGGTCGCCTGCTGATCTGCGACAGCCACCGCGGGCTGCTACGACTGGATCCCACCACCGGGACGCTGGAGACGCTGGTCACCGAAGTGGCCGGGCGGCCGCTCATGTTCTGCTCCAACGTCGTCGAATCATCCGACGGCACACTGTATTTCACCGAATCGACGAACCGCGTCCACTACGAGTATTACAAAGGCGCGGTGCTCGAGGCACGCGCCACGGGGTCTTTGTTCCGCCGTGACCCTGAGGGCGCGGTCAGCGTGCTGGCGTCCGGTCTGCATTTCGCCAACGGCGTCACCCTGACCGCTGACGAGTCCGCACTCGTGTTCGCCGAGACCACCGGCTGTCGGCTGTCCAAGTACTGGCTCACCGGGCCGCAGGCTGGCTCGATCACTCCGTTGGTGTCGCACCTGCCCGGCTACCCCGACAACATCTCGACGGGCCACGACGGCAGGATCTGGGTCGCCATGGTGTCCGATCGCAATCCGATCAGCGAATGGCTCAGCCCGCGCGCCCCGATCATCCGCAAACTGCTCTGGCGGCTGCCCTACCGATGGCTGCCCAACCCGAAGGCCGTGGTGTGGGTGATCGCATTCGACGCCGACGACGGTCACGTACTGACCCAACTCCGCACCAAGCACCCGGCCTTCGGCCTGGCCACCGGGGTGGCGGAAACCGGCGACCGGCTGTGGCTCGGCTGCATCGGTGCACCCGCCGTCGCCTATCTGAATTTGTAACATCTTGTAACTTTCGTCCCACCAGTTACAGCGCGGCTCCCCGGAATCCGGCCTCGCATCGCCTACTCTGCACAGACGATGGCCTCGCTACGTTCTGCATCATGCCTGGCAGCAGTGGTTTTCCTGGCGGCCGCACCGGGCCTGCCCGCCGCGGCCGCCGAGCCCAATGCCGGGCCCGGTGCCGCGCCCGGCAGCTGCCCGTACGTGGCGTCCCCACCGCCCGCGGTGGACTCGTCGGAGGTTCCCCAGGCCGGCGATCCGCCGCTTCCGCTGCCGGTGCCCGCGACCCCGGTCGGCGGGAACGCGCTGGGCGGCTGCGGCGTCATCACCGCGCCCGACACGCCGCCGGTGCCGGGCGACATCTCCGCCGAAGCCTGGCTGGTGGCCGATCTGGACAGCGGCGCCGTCATTGCCACCAAAGATCCGCACGGGCGTCATCGCCCCGCCAGCGTCATCAAGGTGCTGGTCGCCATGGCGTCGATCAATGAGCTCAACCTCAACAAAACGGTCGCCGGCACCGCCGAGGACGCCGCCGCCGAGGGCACCAAGGTCGGCGTTGGCCCTGACGGCACCTATACCGTCAACCAGTTGCTGCACGGGCTGATGATGCATTCGGGCAACGACGCCGCGCACGCGCTGGCCCTGCAGCTCGGCGGGATGCAGACCGCGCTGGAGAAGATCGACGTGCTGGCCGGCAAGCTCGGCGGCCGCGACACCCGAGTGGCGACGCCATCTGGGCTGGACGGACCCGGCATGAGCACCTCGGCCTATGACATCGGCCTGTTCTACCGGTACGCCTGGCAGAACCGCACCTTCAGCGACATCGTCGCGACGCGGACGTTCGATTTCCCCGGTCATGGCGATCATCCCGGCTACCAGCTGGAAAACGATGACCAGCTGCTCTACAAGTATCCGGGCGCGCTGGGCGGCAAGACCGGTTACACCGACGATGCCGGGCAGACGTTCGTGGGCGCCGCCAACCGGGACGGGCGCCGGCTAATGGCGGTGTTGCTGCACGGGACGCGGCAGCCGATTCCGCCGTGGGAGCAGGCGGCCCATCTACTGGATTACGGGTTCGCCACCGCCCCGGGCACCCGGGTGGGGACGCTGATCGAACCCGATCCCGCGCTGGTACCTGCCAAGGCCGACGCCGATGCCACCAACACCGCCCGAGGCGCCGCGATCTTGTCGCCAGGCGCCGCGCTGCCGGTGCGGGTGGGCGTGGCGGTCATCGGTTCCGTCATCGTGTTCGCGCTGATGATGGTCGCCCGCTCGCTGAACCGCCGGCCGCAGCACTAGATTTGCCGGGTGGCGACCCGCCGCGCCCGGCTTCGCCGAGCACTAGGCTGGCAGACGTGAGTGACGCCCTCTACGACGACGGTGGCCTCAAGCTCGACAAGGACGCGGTTACAATCCGCCGCTACTACTTTCCGTGGGCTGGGCCAAAGCGCATCGCGTACAGCACAATCCGGCATGTACGGGCCCGGCCGCTGACCTGGCGGACTGGCAAGGACCGTGGATGGGGAACGGCGCACCCAGGCTACTGGTTTCCGCTCGACCTGCGGCGGGCCGGTAAGAGCACGCTCGTGATCTTCGATCTCGGCCGCCCGGTGAAGCCATGCGTCACTCCTGACGAACCGGACCGAGTCATCGAGTTGCTGCGCAGCCGGGTGCCGGTTGGTGGCGACGGCTGAATTCCGGTCATGACTTGCGCCAGGTAGCCGGACATGACCACCCCGGGCCGGCTCATGGCCGCAGAGATCGCGGAGCAACCACAAGTGTGGCACCGTTTGTTGGCTGACGGTGCCGACGCCATCGCTACGGTCGCGGCCCGGATCGCCGATGCCGCACCAAGGTTCGTGCTGTTCGTCGGTCGCGGCAGCAGTGATCACGCGGCGCTCTACGCCAAGTACCTCGTCGAGATCACCCACGGGTTACCGGCTGGACTGGTGTCGCCGTCGACCATGACGGTGTACGGCACGCGTCCGAAGCTGCGCGACGTGCTGTACATCGCGGTGAGCCAGTCGGGCGGTTCGCCGGATCTGGTGCGATCAGTCGAGGTCGCCCGCCAGCAGGGTGCGCTGACTCTAGCGGTGACCAACAATGCGAACTCCGCCCTGGCCGCGGCCGCCGAGATGCACGTCGACGTGCTCGCCGGACGGGAACGATCGATCGCGGCCACCAAGTCCTACACCGCCGAGCTGCTGGCGCTGTATCTGCTGTTCGACCGTGCACACGGCGGCGACGGTCGGCATGCGGCCCGGTTGCCTGACTTCGGCGCGCGCGTACTGGCCTGCGATATCGGTGGCATTGCCCAGCGCTACCGATTCGCGCAAAGGTTGATCACGATTGGGCGTGGCTACTCCTATCCCACAGCACTGGAGGCCGCGCTGAAACTGATGGAGACGTGCTACCTGTCGGCTCAGGCGTTCTCGGGCGCTGACTTGCTGCATGGTCCACTCGCCACCGTGGATACACAGGTGCCGGTGTTGGCCATCGTCCCCGAGGGCGCTGGCGGACAGGCGATGCTGCCGGTGTTGTCCCGGCTGGCAGAGCGCAACGCCGACGTCGTCGCCGTCGGTCCCGAACCTGCGCTGGAGCACCTGGCCGACCGGATCACTCTGCCCCGCGGGATACCCGAGGAACTGTCGCCGTTGCTGGAAATCCTTCCGCTGCAGCGACTCGCACTGCAGCTGGCGATCGCCCGCGGCGGCGACCCCGACAAGCCGCGCGGCCTGCACAAGGTCACGGAGACGCTATGACGCTGATCGGCGCCGGTGCCATCGCCCTCGATGGGCGGATCTGCCGGCCCGGGTGGGTGCAGACATCTGGTCGACAGTTCCTCGTCTGCGGGGCGGGCACGCCGCCGCGGCCGGCCGACATCAACTTCTCCGATGCGGTTGTGGCACCGGGTTTCGTCGATATGCATGTGCACGGCGGCGGCGGCGCGTCCTACACGGAAGGGAGCACGCCGGATATCGTGCGGGCCGCCGACTTTCACCTGCGGCACGGCACCACCACGACGCTGGCCAGCCTGGTCACCGCGTCGCCCGCCGATCTGCTCACTGCGGTGCGTGCGCTCGCTGAGGCGACCCGAGCAGGTACCGTCGCCGGTATCCATCTCGAGGGCCCATGGCTGAGCCCGACGCAATGCGGGGCACACGATCACGCGCAGTTGCGTGATCCGGACCCCGCCGAAATCGACGCCGTCCTCGCTGCCGGCGACGGCGCCATCCGGATGGTCACGCTGGCACCCGAGCTTCCCGGCAGCGGCGACGCCATCAACCGCTTCCTCGGCGCGGGTGTTGTTGTCGCCATTGGGCATACGGATGCGACATACGAGCAGACGCGGCAGGCGATCACCGCCGGCGCGACGGTCGGCACCCACCTGTTCAACGCGATGCGGCCACTGCATCATCGCGAGCCCGGACCCGCGCTTGCGCTCCTGCAGGATCCCGGGGCGACCTTGGAGCTCATCGCCGACGGCGTGCACCTCCACCCCGCGCTGGTACGTGCGGTGATCGAGGCTGCGGGACCCGAACGGGTTGCTCTGGTTACCGACGCCACCGCGGCGGCCGGATCACCCGAGGGATCGTTTCGGCTCGGGGCGCTGCCGATCGACGTCGTCTCGGGCGTGGCCCGGGTTCGTGGGACGTCGACCATTGCGGGCAGCACCGCAACCATGGATCAGCTATTCCGCGCGGTCGCCGGTTTCGGTCCGGACCCGGATGCGGCGCTGGCCGCCGCAGTGCGGATGACCTCGGCGACACCGGCCCGCGTTCTCGGGCTCGACAGTGTCGGCAGGCTGCGGGCTGGTCTTGACGCCAACCTCGTTGTGCTAGACCAAGATTTGCAGGTGACCGCCGTCATGGCCAACGGCGAGTGGAAGGTCGGGGTTTAGCTCGGCGACGATGTGGCCCGCTTAGCAGAGTGGGGAGGAGCCGGGCAATCGGACCAAGCTCGGCGACGATGCGGCGCGTCACATCGTGCTGCGGCGCCACGTCTTACCTGTGAACCGCCAACGAGTAGGGAGGGGCCACGATGAATGCGCTGCTGTGACTTCTCTGACGGCTGGAAGCCGCCAGCTTCTTTTCACGCCGCTTGGGTGTGAAGGGCCAGCCCAGCTGTCCGCCAGCTTCGGTTCCCCCGAAGGCTAAAGCCGCCGGTTTCCCTAGCGGCGCACTGACGGACTCTGCAGGTGCAACTTGCCGTCATCTTCACGGTGTCCGGGCTATTCAAGATCAGCCAGCGCAAGGACCCGCTCATCGCGATGGGACAAACTGGTGTCGCGCCGTTTCCGCTACCCGTGATCCGCGTCACCGCGTTTTGTTGAACTGCTCGGCGCCGTCGGGATCCTGCTGCCCCGACTGGTCGGGGTGGCGGAGTTCCTAAGCCCAGCAGCCGCTGCTGGCTTCGCAAGTCGTGATGGTGGGCGCCATCGGCTCGCACGCGTACCTTCGCGAACCCAGCAACGTCGCGGCCACTTCGCTGATCCTGGTTGCCGCTGTCATGGTCGCTGTCGGCAGGGCGCTCGGCCTGTGACCGTGCGCCCACTGTTCTATGTTCTCGCGAAGGAGAGGAAATGCTTGCATTCCGCGCCGCGATCGAGTCCGGCGAATTCGATACCAACGCCGACCTTTTCACCGAAGATGCCGTACTCCACATTCCGATTGCGCACCGGCCATACCAACGCCGAGACATAGTCGCGGCGATAATCTCCGCGGTGGCGACCGTGCTCGAGAGTTTTCGCTTTGAAAAGCAGATCGGCGGCAACGAAATTCGTGAGGCCACCGGCGATCACGCTCTGCTGTTCAATGCCACCGTGGGTGGCCTGCAGACTCAGGGCTGCGATTTCGTGCACACCCGCGAGGACGGCTTGATTGACGAGCTCACCGTAATGCTCCGTCCACTCAAGGCAGTCACCGCGTTCGCCCAGAGGGTGGCCGTAGAGTTCGAAAAGGCCATGACACGAAGATGATTGCGGTGGTGCTCATCGCCGTGGGCGTCCGGACAAGCCAGCGTAAGGGCATCGGGTAGTCCGACGATCACCGGCACTTCAGCTGGCGGACCCTGGCTGATCTGGCACGGCATGCCTGCGGACGTCGTGCCCTTCGGGACGGCCAAACAGGTATGGATAAGCGATACCGGCGATCGCCCCGCCGACCAGCGGCGCAAGCCAGAACACCCACAGCTGCCCGGGGGCGCCGTTGCCGTTGAAGAAGGCGACAGCGGTCGAACGGGCAGGGTTGACCGAGGTGTTGGAGATCGGGATCGCCACCAGGTGGATCAGCGTCAGCGTGAGCCCGATGGCCAGACCAGCGAAGCCCTTCGGCGCCCGGTCGTCGGTGGAGCCGAGGATGACGAACAGGAACATCGCCGTCAGTACGATCTCGGCCAGGATCACCGCGCCCAGTGAGTAGCCGCCGGGTGAGTGTTCGCCAAAACCGTTGGCCGCCATGTGCCCGGTCGCGGTGAAACCGGCCTTGCCCTTGGCGACGAAGTAGATCACCAAGGCGGCGATCAGACCGCCGATCACCTGAACGACCCAATACCCGAGCAGCGCTTTCCATTCAATGCGGCGGGCCAACGCCGCACCCAGCGTGACAGCGGGGTTGAAGTGCCCACCGGAGATGGCGCCGAAGGCGTACACGCCCGTCAGCACGGTCAAACCGAAGGCGAGCGCGACCCCGAGAAAACCGATGTTGACCGGAATGCCGTCGGAGGGAAACTTCGCTGCGAAAACAGCGCTGCCGCAGCCGCCGAGGACCAGCCAGAATGTGCCAATCATCTCCGCTGCCAGCCGCTGGAACATAGTTGGTGCAGACATCACATACCACCTTCACCGTTGTGCGGGTATACGTGATCCGAGGGTGGCACAGTCAAGTGTCAAAGCGGATAACCGTGGCCAAATCGTTTTGCGAAAGAGACCAACGCTTCGATAATGCCTGGCGTTACCAGCTGCCTAGGCGGCTAGTTCCTGCGCCGCTGGACAAGCCGGGAAAGCCCAAGTGCGCCAAGGGCTCCTACTGCCAACGCGGCCAGCGTCTGCCGCGGCCTCAAGCCCTCGTCGAGCTGTACCCGCGGGGTGATGACAGCAGGGCCGGGAGGTTCGACGGGCAACGCCTGCAGGTTTTCCGGTGACGTCGCCGCCCACGCGGTGGCGAATAGGACGAGCCGAGCGGTGATATAGGCGAACACCATCAGGCCCAATACCGGCCCGAACGTCGCGGCGGCCGGACTTTTGAGGACCGAGCGCAGGTAAATCGAGGCAATCTGCTTGAACACCTCGAAGCCGACCGCGGCGATCAGACCGGCCCGCATCGCGCTGACGAAGCTGATCGACTCCCTCGGCAGCCGCGCGATCATCCAAGTGAACAACACCCACGACACCAGCAACGACATCAGTACCGAAACGCCCCGCAGCGCCGCGTCCAGCAGCGGCAAGTTATGAATGCCTAGCCAGCCCAGCATCTTGGTCATCAGCGTGGCATCACCCACTGCGGTCAACCCGAGGGTGACGGCGATCGCGACAAGCGCCGACGCCATCGCCACCAGATCGGACAGTTTGGTGCGGACGAAGCCGACTGGTTTCCGGCGCTGTTGCCACATTTGGCTGAGCGCCTCGCGCAGGTTCGCCATCCAGCTCAGACCGGCCCACACCGCGAGAGCCAGACCGATGATGCCGACGGACGCGCGCGCTTCGATGGCCGAATTCATCAAGTCGAGGAGCTGCTGCCCGAAATGGCCGGACACCGAGGTTTTTATCTGGTTCTCGATCTGGGCCAGCAGATCGGGACGACGCGACAGTACGAATCCGGTCACCGCGAAACCCACCATCAGAAGCGGGAATAACGCAAAGATCGTGTAGTACGTCAGGCCCGCGGCGTAGAAGTTGCCCTTGCGGTCGTTGAAGCGCTCGTCGGCGCGCATAACGTGGTCGAACCACTCGTATCGGGCCCGCAGCCGATCGAGGATTCCTGGTTTGGCCGTTTCATTCATGCCGCGGTCCCTATTAGAGAGCCGACTACTACGGACGTTGCGGAAGGAACCCTAGCCGGTCATAGACTCGATCGACCGTTTTTGCGGCCACATCCTGGGCGCGTGCCGCTCCGGCGGCCAGCACCGCCTCCAATTCGGCTGAATCGGCAATTAATTCGTCGACCCGGGCTCTGATCGGTGTCACGAACTCGACCACGGCCTCAGCGGTGTCCTTCTTGAGGTCACCGTAGCCGTGCCCTGCGTACCGCCGCACGAGCGCGTCGATGTCGACCCCAGTAACCGCGCACTGGATAGTCAGCAGGTTCGACACCCCGGGCTTGGCGTCCGGGTCGTAGCGAATCTCACGTTCGCTGTCGGTCACGGCCGAGCGAATCTTCTTGGCGGACAAAGCCGGATCATCGAGCAGGTTGATCAACCCGGCATCCGTGCCCGCCGATTTGCTCATCTTCGACGTCGGGTCTTGCAGGTCGTAGATCTTGGCGGTGACCTTGGGAATGAGCAGCTCGGGAACGACGAAGGTGCCCGGAAAGCGGTTGTTGAACCGCTGCGCGACGCCACGCGCCAGCTCGAGGTGTTGACGCTGATCCTCACCGACCGGCACCAGATCGGTGTCGTAGGCCAGCACGTCGGCCGCCTGCAACACCGGGTAGGTGAACAAACCGACAGTGGTGGACTCGCTGCCCTGACGCGTCGACTTGTCTTTGAACTGCGTCATCCGTGACGCCTGTCCAAACCCGGTGAAGCAGCCCAGCACCCACGCGAGCTGGGTATGCGCGGGCACGTGGCTCTGCACGAAAACAGTGCTGCGGCCAGGATCGATACCCAGCGCCAGGTATTGGGCAGCGGTGACCAGGGTCCGGCGTCGGAGTACCTCGGGATCCTGAGGGACGGTGATGGCGTGCAGGTCGACCACGCAGAAGAATGCCTCGTGGTCGTCCTGCAGCGTGACCCAGTGGGTGATCGCGCCCAGCGCGTTGCCAAGGTGAAGAGAATCAGAGGTGGGCTGCACGCCGGAGAAGACCCGGCGAGATCCGGTAGCAGTGCTCATGATGACTTGATCTTTTCACGCTGTTGCTGGCCGGTGCCCCACGGTCACCGGGGCGTGGTCCGAACAGCGCAGCGCGTAGGCGGCCGGGCGCTCCATCTCCACCCAGCGGCAGTGGCGCGGGTGGCCAGCCGCTGGTTGGCTCGCTGGGGAAGCCGCAGTGTGCCAGGCCGCTTCACGGCAGGTCGTGCGACGCACCGTGTGCATTTCTTGCGGTACCGGTGGTATCACCCTAGTGTCGGCATCATGGACCCGCTCGGCTCCTCACCCGTGAGCTCCGCTCACTCGCCGTCGCCTTCGGGAAACCTACTCGGCTCCTCACCCGTGAGCTCCGCTCACTCGCCGTCGCCTTCGGGAAACCTACTCGGCTCCTCACCCGTGAGCTCCGCTCACTCGCCGTCGCCTTCGGTGACGACTCGCCCGCCGATCCACCTGGGAGCTGGCGAACCCGTTCTGCTACTGCACCCGTTCCTGATGTCGCAGATGGTATGGGAGACCGTGGCCCAGCAGTTGGCCGCTACCGGCCGCTATGAGGTGTTCGCCCCGACGCTGGCCGGCCACAACGGCGGGCCGTCCCCGGGGACTTGGTTTCTCAGCTCCGCGGTGCTAGCCGACCACGTCGAGCGGCAACTCGACGACCTGGGCTGGAATACTGTCCACATCGTCGGCAACTCGCTCGGTGGCTGGGTGGCGTTCGAACTCGAGAGTCGCGGGCGGGCACGCACCGTCAGCGCCATCGCCCCAGCAGGTGGCTGGAAACGATGGAGCCTGTCCAAATTCGAGGTGATCGCCAAGTTCGCCGGGGGTATGCCGGTGTGGGTGCTGGCCCATTTGCTGGGGCCGCGTATGTTGCACCTGCCGTTCAGCCGGCGGTTAGGCACGCTGCCGATCAGCGGATCTCCCGACGCGGTGAGCGAGCGCGAACTCAGCTGGATCGTCGACGACCTGAGGCATTGCCCCGCCTACTTCCAGCTGCTCGTCAAATCGTTGCTGCTGCCCGGACTCGTGGAATTGGCCTATACCGCCGTCCCCACGCATCTGGTGTTCTGCGAAAAGGATCGGGTGGTGCCCCCGCGCAGGTTCAGCGGGCATTTCACCAACCACCTGCCTGCCGGAACCAAGATGACCACACTCGAGGGTCTCGGACATATTCCGATGTTCGAGGCGCCGGGGCGGATCACCGAAGTCATCACCGGCTTCATCGACCAGTACAGTTGGCCGATCCGCGCGGTCAGCCCGTCGGCGAGCTAGCTCGGCCCGGCGGGCAATCGGATCTATTCGAGCGCCTTCTTCAGGTTGTCGGCGATCGAACCGAGGAACTCCTCGCTGTTCTGCCAGCCTTGTTCCGGACCGATGAGTACTGCCAGGTCCTTGGTCATCTGCCCGCCCTCGACCGTGGCGATGACGACGTCTTCCAGCCTCTGGGCGAAGCCGATCACCTCCGGAGTGTTGTCCAGCTTGCCGCGGTGCTGGAGTCCGCGCGTCCAAGCGAAGATCGAGGCGATTGGGTTGGTCGAGGTGGGCTTGCCGGCCTGGTATTGCCGGAAATGCCGGGTGACGGTGCCGTGAGCGGCTTCCGCCTCGACCGTCTTACCGTCCGCTGTCATCAGCACCGACGTCATCAGTCCCAGCGAACCATAGCCCTGCGCGACCGTGTCGGACTGGACGTCGCCGTCGTAGTTCTTGCACGCCCACACATAGCCGCCGTCCCACTTGAGGCAAGCGGCCACCATATCGTCGATCAGCCGATGCTCGTAGCTCAGCCCCGCGGCCTCGAACTTGTCCTTGAACTCTTCCTCGTAGATGCGCTGGAACTCGTCTTTGAACATGCCGTCGTAGGCCTTGAGGATGGTGTTTTTCGTCGAAAGATACACCGGCCAGTTCTCTTGCAGCCCGTAAGCGAACGACGCGCGAGCGAAATCCTGGATGGATTCCTTGAAGTTGTACATCCCCATCACCACACCGCCGTCCTCGGGGATGCGCACCATCTCATGCACGATCGGCTGGCTGCCGTCCTCGGGAGTGAAGGACAGTGTGACGGTGCCCGGCCGGTCGACCTTGAAGTTCGTCGCCCGATACTGGTCACCGAAGGCGTGGCGGCCGATGACGATCGGCTTGGTCCAACCCGGAACCAGCCGCGGCACATTCGAGATGATGATAGGTTCACGGAATATCGTGCCGCCCAAGATGTTTCGGATCGTCCCATTGGGCGACAACCACATCTCCTTCAGGTTGAATTCCTTGACGCGTTCCTCGTCGGGGGTGATGGTTGCGCATTTCACGCCTACGCCGCGCTTCTTGATGGCATATGCAGCATCGATCGTCACCTGGTCGTCGGTGGCGTCGCGATGCTCGATGCCCAGGTCGTAATAGTCGAGGTTGATGTCAAGGTGCGGAAAGATGAGCATGTCCTTGATGAGCTTCCAGATGACGCGCGTCATCTCATCCCCATCGAGCTCTACTACCGTACCTTCGACTTTGATCTTGGATCCGCTGGACATGTGAGTCCGGTCCTCCTACGCAATGATTAGCGCCTTGTGGGCGCTTGTGTGAAGCCGCGTAAGCCTTAACGATCAGTCGCGCTCGCAGGTCAGACTACAAGGCCCCGATCCGCCTGCCAGCAGCCGAGCAGAGCGCTCTTGCTGCTACTCACCAGTAGTTTTCGGTGCTCCATGCTCGGCTCCTCACTCGTGAGCTCCACTCACTCGCCGTCGCCTTCGGTCACCGGTTGCTCCGGCCGAGTGGCATCCGATCCGCGTCATGCGATAGGCTTTCTATCGGTCATGAGCGCCAGTGCCAAGCCCCGGCTTGCTGGCCGGCAACCCTCCAACCGCGGTGGGGTGCCCCGGGTGATGACCAGGTTGAGTAGCCGCAACCGGCTACGCGGCAAGCGCGGGTCCGCCATGACGGGCCCCCGAGCAGACAGGGGAACCTGATGCGTGCCCACTTGGGCTGGCCCATCATGTGCCGTCGTCGCTAACCCACGGCTAACGGGTGACGTCATCGTCGATGGCGTCCCGAACGTCTGTGAGCACGACACACAGCCATCCGACTTCCAGCAGAAAGCACCCAGATGAGCGCTGACACTGACGCCGACCCGACCGCGCACTGGTCGTTCGAGACCAAACAGATCCACGCCGGCCAGCGGCCGGACCCGGTCACCAATGCCCGTGCCTTGCCGATCTACCAGACCACCTCTTACACCTTTGACGACACCGCGCACGCCGCGGCCCTGTTCGGGCTCGAGGTTCCGGGCAACATCTACACCCGGATCGGCAACCCGACCACCGAGGTCGTCGAACAGCGCATCGCCGCACTCGAGGGCGGCGTGGCCGCGCTGTTCCTGGCATCCGGACAGGCCGCCGAGACCTTCGCCATCCTCAACCTGGCCGGTGCGGGCGACCACATCGTGTCCAGCCCGCGCCTATATGGCGGCACGTACAACCTGTTCCACTATTCGCTGCCCAAGCTCGGCATCGGCGTGAGTTTCGTCGACGATCCCGACGACCTGGATTCTTGGCGGGCAGCGGTGCGGCCGAACACCAAGGCGTTCTTCGGCGAGACCATCTCCAACCCCCAGATCGACATCCTCGACACGCCGGGAGTGTCGGCGGTAGCCCACGAAAATGGCGTGCCGCTGATCGTCGACAACACCATCGCGACCCCGTACCTGATCCAACCGGTCGCACAGGGCGCCGACATCGTGGTGCATTCGGCCACCAAATACCTGGGCGGGCATGGCGCGGCCATCGCCGGGGCGATCGTCGACGGCGGCACCTTCGACTGGACGCAAGACCGCTTCCCCGGATTCACCACACCCGATCCCAGCTATCACGGTGTGGTGTACGCCGAGCTGGGTCCGCCGGCGTTCGCGATTAAGGCCCGCGTGCAGCTGCTGCGCGATTACGGCTCGGCGGCTTCGCCATTCAACGCGTTCCTGGTGGCCCAAGGCCTGGAAACCTTGAGTCTGCGCATAGAACGGCACGTCGCCAACGCGCAGCGGGTCGCTGAGTTCCTCGCCGGCCACGACGGCGTGCTGTCGGTCAACTATGCGGGACTGCCCAATTCGCCGTGGTATAAGCTGGCAAAGACTCTGGCGCCCAAAGGAACCGGAGCCGTGCTGGCGTTCGAGCTGGCCGGCGGCGTGGAGGCCGGGAAGGCGTTCGTTAACGCACTCAAGCTGCACAGCCACGTCGCCAACATCGGCGACGTGCGGTCACTGGTGATCCATCCGGCGTCGACGACCCACTCCCAGCTGACCCCGGCGGAGCAGCTGTCCACCGGTGTCAGCCCGGGGCTGGTGCGGCTGGCCGTCGGCCTTGAGGGCATCGACGACATCCTGGCCGACCTGGAGCTTGGCTTCGCCGCGGCCCGCGCTCACCGCGCCACCAGCGGTGACCCGCAGGCCATGGCGGCCTTTTGAGGAGGTCTGACGTGACGATCTCCGATGTGCCGACCCAGACGCTGCCCGCCGAGGGCGAGGTCGGCCTAGTCGACATCGGCTCACTGACGCTGGAAAGCGGTGCGGTGATCGACGATGTCTGTCTCGCCGTGCAGCGCTGGGGCGAGTTGTCGCCCGCCCGTGACAACGTCGTGGTGGTCCTGCACGCCCTCACCGGTGATTCGCACATCACCGGGCCCGCGGGACCAGGGCATCCGACGCCGGGCTGGTGGGACGGTGTGGCCGGCCCGGGCGCTCCCATTGACACCAACCGTTGGTGTGCGGTCGCCACCAATGTGCTGGGCGGCTGTCGCGGCTCGACCGGTCCCAGCTCGTTGGCCCGTGACGGAAAGCCTTGGGGCTCAAGGTTTCCCGGTATCACGGTGCGCGATCAGGTGGAAGCTGATGTCGCTACGCTGGCCGCGGCCCGTATCACCGAGGTCGCCGCAGTCGTCGGCGGGTCGATGGGTGGTGCGCGGGCGCTGGAGTGGATCGTCAGCCACCCCGACAAAGTCCGGTCGGGGCTGTTGCTGGCGGTCGGTGCGCGCGCCACCGCCGACCAGATCGGCACGCAGACCACCCAGATCGCGACCATCAAGGCTGACCCGAACTGGCAAGGCGGTGACTACCACGGCACCGGGCGCACACCTGAGGCCGGACTGCAGATCGCCCGCCGCTTCGCGCATCTGACATATAGGGGCGAAGTCGAGCTCGACACCCGGTTTGCCAACGACGCCCAGGGCTACGAAGACCCGGCGACAGGCGGCCGCTATGCGGTGCAGAGCTACCTTGAACACCAGGGCCACAAGCTGCTATCCCGGTTCGATGCCGGCAGCTATGTGGTCTTGACCGAGGCGCTGAACAGTCACGACGTTGGCCGCGGCCGCGGCGGGGTCCGTGCGGCGCTGCGCGGTTGCCCGGTGCCGGTGGTGGTCGCGGGCATCGCGTCCGACCGGCTCTACCCCTTGCGCCTGCAGGAAGAGCTGGCAGACCTGTTGCCGGGCTGTGCCGAGCTGCAGGTTGTCGACTCCATCTACGGGCACGACGGGTTCCTGGTGGAGTCCGAAGCCGTCGGCGAGTTGGTTCGGCAGACCCTCGAATTGGCGGTTGCGGAAGGCGTGCGTTCGCGGTGACCCGCTCCAGGCAAGATCGCTCACTATCGTTCGGCGCAGCGGCCGCCGCCTACGAGCGGGGCCGCCCGTCATATCCGCCGGAGGCAATCGACTGGCTGCTACCGTCCGGGGCCCGCAACGTGCTCGACTTGGGTGCGGGCACCGGCAAGCTGACCACCCGGCTGGTCGAACGCGGCTTGCACGTAGTGGCTGTCGACCCGATCCCCGAGATGCTCGAAGTGCTGCGCACCTCGCTTCCGGAAACACCCGCGCTGCTGGGTACTGGCGAAGAGATTCCGTTGGACGACAACAGCGTTGACGCAGTGCTGGTCGCCCAGGCCTGGCATTGGTTCGATCCGAAGCGAGCGATTGCCGAAGTGGCCCGGGTGCTGCGGCCGGGTGGACGGCTGGGCCTTGTGTGGAACACTCGCGATGAGCGGCTCGGCTGGGTGCGCGAGCTGGGTCGCATCATCGGCCGCGACGGCGACCCGCTGGAGAAGAAGACGACGCTGCCGCCGCCGTTCACCGAGCTGCAGCGCCATCAGGTCGAGTGGACGAATTACCTGACGCCGCAAGCACTGATCGACCTGGTGGCGTCCCGCAGCTATTGCATCACCTCGCCAGCCGAGGTGCGCACCAAGACACTAGACCGGGTCCGCGAGCTGCTGGCTACCCATCCGGCGCTGGCGAACAACAATGGCGTTGCGCTCCCGTACATCACGGTCTGCGTGCGGGCCACGCTGTCCTAGCCGTAAACCACCAGTACGGCAAGGTATTTCGTGGTTATGGTGCTACGGCTCGTCTTCGTCGTCGTCGCGTAGCAGTTTTTCCGGATGATGGTAGGTGTTGGTGCGGGGTTGGCCGTGGTCGAGATGCGGCGGGGGCAGCCATTCGGTGTCGCCGTTGGCGAGTTTGCGGGTGCGCCAGCCGCCGGGTTTGACCAGGGGGTGATGTTGCCCGCAGCCAAACGTCAAGTCGTCGATGTTGCTGGTGCGGCAGGTGGCGAAATCGGTGACATGGTGAACCTCGCAAAAATAGCCGGGCACATGGCAACCCGGAAACGAGCAGCCACGATCCTTGCCGTACAACACAATCCGCTGCCCGGGTGAGGCCAGCCGCTTGGTACGATACAGCCCGATCGCCCGGCCTTTGTCGAAAATGGCGAGATAGTGGTGCGCGTGGGATGCCAGGCGGATCACATCGCTCATCGGCAGCAGGCTGCCCCCGCCGGTGAGCGCGCGCCCGGCGCCGGCCTCCAACTCCTGTAGGGTGGCGGTGACGATGATGCTCGCCGGTGCCCCGTTGTGTTGACCCAGCTTTCCCGACGCCAACACCGCATGCACGGCGGCGTTCAGCGCTCGTGGTTACGCTGGGTGGTCGAGCGGGTGTCGCCCTGGATGGCTTCCTCGCTCGGGGTGCCGGGCCCAGCGGGCCAACACGGCTTCCAACCCGGCGCGCAGCTCGGGGGTCAGCCAGCCCCGGATGGGGGACATCCCATCGGGGTCCTGTTTGCCTAGCGTCAGGCCGCGCCGCCGGGCCCGGTCCTCGTCACTGAAGTTGCCGTCGGGGTTGAGGCAATCGGCGAGCTTGTCAGCGAGCTTGCGCAACTGATCAGGCCGATATTGGGCGGCCAGTTTGGCCAGGTGGGATTCGGCGCGCTCACGGGTGGCCACGTCCACGCAGCAAGGCAGCTGCTCGAAAAACCGGCGGATTACCCCCACCTGCCCGGAACCGATCGTGCCCTCCCGCTGCCCGGCCGCGGTGGCCGGCAACCGCGGCGGCAGCGGTTCGCCGGTGAGCGCCCTCTGCTCGCCCAAATCGTGGGCCTCGTCGATTCGCCGCTGGGCTTCTCCGCGGGTGATCCGCAGCCGATTCGCCAACCCATGCGCCAGACTGCCGCCCAGCTCAACCGGACTGGCCTGCTGGCGCAGCTGGTTGATCACCCCGTGCTCGACGGCCGGTAAAACGCGGCGCACTCGCTCCAGCCGCTCCAAAAGCCCTAACAGCTCCGGGGTCGTCAGTGCATCGAAGCCCAGCGCGCCGATCGCGTCCACGTCGG
>Ga0187766_10000074_pt1 | contig 47047 bp, 31 predicted proteins | sample 0216_QUI02_MP05__4_FD_132971 | JGI IMG/M metagenome (GOLD analysis project Ga0187766, IMG submission 132971) | Tropical peat soil microbial communities from peatlands in Department of Meta, Colombia - 0216_QUI02_MP05_20_MG | ecosystem: Environmental > Terrestrial > Soil > Wetlands > Peat ... | reverse complement strand
GATCCGCGGCTGATCACACCCCGCGACAAAGGCGGCTACGGGATGACCGCGCAGTGGGACGACGACATCCATCACGCCATCCACGCCGCGCTGTCCGGTGAGCGGCAGGGCTACTACGCCGACCTCGGGTCGCTGGCCACCCTGGCGAAAACATTGCGCCGCGGCTTTTTCCATGCCGGCACCTATTCGTCGTTTCGGCGACGCCGCCACGGGCGGCCGCTGGACACCTCGACGATCCCGGCTACCCGGCTGTTGGCGTACACCTGCACCCACGATCAGGTCGGTAACCGCGCCGTCGGGGATCGCCCATCGCAAAACCTCACCTTCGGCCAGCTCGCGGTCAAAGCCGCCCTGATAGTGGGATCACCGTACACTGCAATGCTTTTCATGGGTGAGGAGTGGGGGTCGTCGCGGCCGTTCCAGTTCTTCACCTCCCATCTCGGACCTGAGCTCGCCCGGGCCACCGCCGAGGGCCGCAAAGAAGAGTTCGCCGAGCACGGCTGGGACGCCGCCGACATCCCCGACCCGCAGGACCCGGCGACGTTCCAGCGCTCCAAGCTGGACTGGGACGAGGCCGGCACCGGCGAGCACGCCCGGTTGCTCGCTCTCTACCGCGATCTGATCACGTTGCGGCGCACTGAACCTGATCTTGCCGACCCGTGGCTGGAGCACCTCAGGCTCGACTACGACGAGAAACAACGCTGGATTGTCATGCACCGGGGCCGGCTGGCCATCACCTGCAACCTTGACGTCGGCCCGGTGGCCGTGCCGGTGCACGGGGACGTGGTCTTGGCGTGGGGTAAGCCCATGGTCGGTGCCAATAGCACTGTGCTGCCCGGGCATTCGTTCGCCGTAATCCGGGCTGTGGATAACTGATTACTGGCGACTCAGGGACCCGCCGAATCGACGAGCTGGGCACCTGCCGCCACCTGGACACCGCGACGAACATCCTGCTCATCGACCCACGCTGGGCTGCGGCTGTGCCGTGCCGGGGAATCCGGCAAAATGGTGCTGGCTGCCGCGGGCGATGCGGCGATCGGGCTCTTGTGGTGTGATCGGCTGTTATGGGTATCAAAGTCGCGCTAGAGCACCGCACCAGTTACACCTTCGACCGGCTGGTCGAGGTGTATCCGCACATCGTGCGGCTGCGGCCGGCGCCCCACTCGCGCACGCCCATCGAGGCCTACTCGCTGCGGGTCGAGCCGGCCGACCACTTCATCAACTGGCAGCAGGACGCATTCGGCAACTTCCTGGCCCGGCTGGTCTTTCCGAATCGCATGCCCCGGCTGAGCATCACCGTCGGGCTGATCGCCGACCTCAAGGTGATCAACCCATTCGATTTCTTCATCGAGGACTGGGCCGAGACGTGGCCTTCCGCTCCTGGCGAGGGCGGCTCATCGTCCGGGTTCGCCTACCCCGAAGCGCAGGCCGATGACCTTGAGCCGTACCTGCGGCCCGTCGACGAGGACGGCTACGGCTCCGGCCCCGGCGAGCTCGTGCAGGCGTGGGTGCGCAACTTCTCGGTGCCGGACGGCACCCGCACCATCGACTTCCTGGTCGCGCTCAACCGCGCGATCAACGCCGACGTCGGCTACAGCCTGCGCATGGAAGCCGGCGTGCAGACACCGGATTTCACGCTGCGCACCGGCGTCGGCTCGTGCCGGGACTCGGCGTGGTTGCTGGTGTCGATCCTGCGCCAGCTGGGGCTGGCCGCCCGGTTCGTCTCGGGCTACCTGGTACAGCTGGCCTCCGACGTCAAGGCCCTTGACGGGCCGTCTGGGCCCGCCGCCGACTTCACCGACCTGCACGCGTGGGCCGAGGTGTACATCCCCGGTGCGGGCTGGATCGGGCTGGATCCGACGTCGGGGCTGCTCGCCGGCGAGGGCCACATCCCGCTGGCGGCCACGCCGCACCCCGCGAGCGCGGCACCGATCAGCGGCGCCACCGAGGCCTGCCACACGGTACTGGACTTCTCCAACACCGTCACCCGCGTCCACGAAGACCCGCGCGTCACGCTGCCCTACACCGACGCGGCGTGGCAGGCGATCTGTGAGGTCGGCAGGCGCGTCGACGAGCGGCTGGCCGCCGGCGACGTTCGGCTGACCGTCGGCGGCGAGCCGACGTTTGTGTCAGTGGACAACCAAGTCGACGAGGAATGGACGACGGCCGCCGACGGCCCGCACAAGCGCCGGCGGGCATCCGATCTGGCCGCCCGGCTCAAGGCGGCGTGGGCGCCGCAGGGGCTCGTCCAGCGCGAGCAGGGCAAGTGGTATCCGGGAGAGCCGTTGCCGCGCTGGCAGATTGCGCTGTACTGGCGCACCGACGGGCAGCCGCTGTGGACCAGCAACGCGCTGCTGGCCGACCCCTGGAGCAGCGAGACCACCGGCCCGGCACCCAAGCGCGTCGATTTCGAGGCGGCCTACAAGGTGCTCGCTGGCATCGCCGACGACCTGGGGCTGCCGCTCTCGCAGGTGCGGCCGGTCTACGAGGACCCGCTGTCCCGGCTGGCGGCCACAGTGCGAATGCCCAGCGGTGACGCGGTGGAATCGGGCGACGACCTAGCCGACGACAGCGCCGCAGGCCGTACCGCGCTGCTGAGGCGCCTCGACGAATCCGTCACATCCCCGGCGGCGTTCGTGCTGCCGTTGCACCGCCGCGACGATGACCTCGGTTGGGCCAGCGCGAACTGGCGGCTGCGCCGCGGCCGCATTGTGCTGCTGGAGGGGGATTCGCCGGCGGGTCTGCGGCTCCCGCTGGATTCGATCAGCTGGCGGCCGCCACGTGCCTCGTTCGACGTCGACCCGCTGACCGTCGGGCATGCACTGCCGGCGGAGCCCGACACCGCCGAGGCGGTGATCGAGGACCCCGAGACTGCGCCGAGAACCGCGATGATCGCCGAGGTTCGCGGAGGGCTGCTGTACATATTCATGCCGCCCACCGAGGCGCTCGAGCACTTCGTCGACCTCATCTCCCGGGTCGAGGCTGCGGCCGCGAAGGTCGGCTGCCCGGTCGTGGTCGAGGGCTACGGCCCGCCGCCGGACCCGCGGCTGAAGTCGGTGACGATCACCCCCGACCCCGGTGTCATCGAGGTCAACATCGCGCCCACCGCCACCTTCGCCGAACAACGGCAGCAGCTGGAAACCCTCTATGCGGAAGCGCGGCTGGCCCGATTATCCACGGAGTCGTTCGACGTCCTCGGCACCCACGGCGGTACTGGCGGCGGTAACCACATCACGCTCGGCGGCATCACGCCCGCCGACTCTCCGCTGTTGCGCCGGCCGGATCTGCTGGTCTCGCTGCTGACCTACTGGCAGCGGCACCCGTCGCTCTCCTACCTGTTCGCGGGGCGGTTCGTCGGCACCACGTCGCAGGCGCCGCGAGTTGACGAGGGCCGCGCCGAGGCGCTTTACGAACTCGAGATCGCGTTTGCCGAGATTGCCCGGCTAGGCTCCGAGGCGGGCCCCGGAGAAAACCGAGCCAAGCCGTGGGTGAGCGACCGCGCGCTGCGGCACCTGCTCACCGACATCACCGGCAACACCCATCGCGCCGAGTTCTGCATCGACAAGCTGTACAGCCCCGACAGCGTCCGTGGCAGGCTCGGCCTGGTGGAGCTGCGCGGGTTCGAGATGCCGCCGCACCTACACATGTCGATGGTGCAGTCGCTGCTGGTGCGCTCGCTGGTGGCGTGGTTTTGGGACGAACCGCTGCGCGCCCCGCTGATCCGCCACGGCGCCAACTTGCACGGCCGATACCTGTTGCCGCACTTCTTGATCCACGACATCGCCGACGTGGCCGCCGACCTGCGTGCGCACGGCATCGGCTTTCAGACCAGCTGGCTGGACCCGTTCACCGAATTCCGCTTCCCGCGCATCGGCACCGCCGTCTTCGAGGGCGTGGAGATCGAGTTGCGCGGCGCGATCGAGCCGTGGAACACCCTCGGCGAGGAGGCCACCGCCGGCGGCACCGCCCGCTACGTCGACTCGTCGGTCGAGCGCATCCAGGTCCGCATCATCGGCGCCGACCGGGACCGCTACCTGGTGATGTGCAACGGCTACCCGGTGCCGCTGCTGGCCACCGACAACCCCGACATCCAGGTGGGTGGCGTGCGGTTCAGGGCCTGGCAACCGCCCAGCGCGCTGCACCCGACCATCACGGTCGACGGTCCGCTGCAGTTCGAGCTCGTCGATGTCGCCACCGGCACGTCGCGCGGAGGCTGCACCTACCACGTCGCCCACCCCGGCGGGCACGCGTATGACGAGCCACCCGTCAACGCCGTCGAGGCCGAGGCGCGACGCAGCCGCCGCTTCGAGGCCACCGGCTTCACCCCGGGCAAGCTCGACATCTCCGACATCCGGGAGAAACAGGCCCGGTTGTCCACCGACATCGGCGCGCCGGGCATCCTCGACTTGCGGCGTGTGCGTACCGTGCTGCAGTAATGGCACTACCTACCGGTGAATCGGCGGCGGCTTCCCCCGACCGCGACGACGTCGACCGCCTTCTGGCCGGGTACCAGGCCGTGCGCGCCCAGGAGGCACTGTTCGAGCTGCGCGATGGCCCGGGAACCGGCTACGACGAATTCGTCGGCGAAGCCGGCAACGTGCGGCCCACCTGGAGCGAGCTGGCCGACGCGGTCGGGGACCGCGGAAGGGCAGGGCTGGACCGGTTGCGCTCGGTGGTGCACAGCCTGGTGGACAAAGACGGCATCACCTACATCGGAGTCGACCCTGATAGAGACGCAGTCGCCGGCGGCCACGGCGTCGAGCCGGTGCCCTGGCGCCTGGACCCATTGCCGCTGCTGGTCTCCGCGGCCGATTGGGAGGTGCTGGAGGCCGGGCTGGTGCAGCGGTCGCGGCTGCTCGATGCCGTGCTCGCGGACCTGTACGGGCCCCGCCGCTTGCTCACCGGCGGCGTGCTGCCGCCACAACTGCTGTTCGCCCACCCCGGTTATGTGCGTGCCGCCAACGGAATCGAGGTGCCGGGACGCCACCAGCTTTTCATGCACGCCTGTGACCTCAGCCGGCTGCCGGACGGCAGCTTTCGGGTCAACGCCGACTGGACGCAGGCGCCCTCGGGCGCCGGCTATGCGCTGGCGGATCGACGCGTTGTCGCGCACGCGATTCCTGACCTCTACGACAGGATCGGGCCCCGACCGACAACGCCGTTCGCGCAGGCGCTGCGGCTGGCGCTGATCGACGCGGCACCCGAGGCCGCCGAAGACCCTGCGGTCGTCGTGCTCAGCCCGGGCATCTACTCGGAGACCGCCTTCGATCAAGCGTATCTCGCGACACTGCTGGGTTTCCCGCTGGTGGAAAGCGCGGACCTGGTGGTGCGCGACGGCAAGGTGTGGATGCGCTCGCTGGGCACGCTGAAACGCGTCGACGTCGTGCTTCGCCGTGTCGACGCGGACTACGCGGACCCACTGGATCTGCGTGCCGATTCGAGGCTCGGTGTGGTCGGTTTGGTGGAGGCGCAACACCGCGGAACGGTGACCGTGGTCAACACGCTCGGCAGCGGCATCCTGGAAAGTGCAGGGCTGCTGCGGTTCCTGCCCGAGCTAGCCGAGCGCTTGCTCGGCGAAACTCCGCTGCTGCACACCGCGCCCATCTACTGGGGCGGCATCGACAGCGAACGCTCGCACCTGCTGGCGAACCTCTCGTCGCTGTTGATCAAGCCCACTATCGGCGGGGAAACCATTGTCGGACCGACACTTTCGTCGGCGCACCTGGCTGAACTGGCTGCGCGTATCGCGGCCATGCCGTGGCAGTGGGCCGGCCAGGAGCTGCCGCAGTTCTCGTCGGCGCCCACCGGCCACGCCGGTGTGTTGTCGTCGGCCGGCATCGGCATGCGGTTGTTCACGGTTGCCCAACGCAGCGGCTATGCGCCGATGATCGGCGGCCTCGGGTACGTACTGGCATCCGGCGCCGCCGCATACACGCTGAAAGCCGTTGCAGCAAAGGATGTTTGGGTGCGTCCGACGGAGCGTGTACGGACCGAGACGGTGACCCTGCCGTCGGTGGAGCCGCCGGCGAAGACAGGCGCGGGCACCTGGGGGGTCAGCTCGCCGCGTGTGCTGTCAGACCTTTTCTGGATGGGACGCTACGGCGAGCGCGCCGAGAACATGGCCCGGTTGATGATCGTCGCCCGCGAGCGGTACCACGAATTCCGGCACCGCCAGGACACGGAAGAAAGCGAGTGCGTGCCGGTGCTGATGGCCGCGCTGGGCCAGATGACCGGGACCGATACCGGAGCGGGTGGCGATCACGCCGAGATGATCGCCGTCGCGCCCTCGACGCTGTGGTCGCTGACTGTGGACCGCGACCGGCCGGGATCCCTTGCGCAGTCGGTGGACGGGCTGGCACTGGCCGCGAGGGCGGTGCGCGACCAGTTGTCCGGCGACACCTGGATGGTGCTGGCCGGCGTGGAGCACGCGCTGGCGCACAAGTCCGACCCGCCGCCGGACTCGCTTGCCGAGGGCGACGCCCTGCTCGCGTCGGCTCAGGCGCAGACGTTAGCCGGGATGCTGACGCTGTCGGGGGTGGCCGGGGAGTCGATGGTGCGCGACGTCGGCTGGACGATGATGGACATCGGCAAACGCATCGAACGCGGCCTCGCGCTGGCCGCGTTGCTGCGGGCCACGCTCACCACCGTCCGCAGCGCCGCCGCTGAGCAAACCATAATCGAGTCGACCCTGGTGGCGTGTGAATCGTCGGTCATCTACCGCCGCCGCACGGTGGGCAGGGTCAGTGTTGCCGCCGTGGCCGAGCTGATGCTGTTCGACGCGGCGAACCCGCGGTCACTGGTGTATCAGCTGGAGCGGCTGCGGGACGACCTCAAGGCCCTGCCTGGCTCCTCGGGGTCGTCGCGACCGGAGCGGATGGTGGACGAGATAAGCACCCGCCTGCGCCGCTCACATCCTGCCGAGCTCGAAGAGGTCACCGCCGACGGGCGCCGTGCGGAGCTGGCCGACCTTCTTGCTGCGATACATGCCGCGCTGTGCGACCTGGCCGACGTCATCACTGCGACGCAGCTGGCGTTGCCCGGCGGCATGCAGCCGCTCTGGGGGCCCGACGAGCGGCGAGCGGTGCCGTAACCGGCACGCCGACCTCTATCCACTCGTGCTGCCGATTCCGGTGCTCGACAAGATGCGGTTCGTCCACCACGTCATCAACGAGATCACCACCAACCCCGCCAAGCCGCATGCATCCCGCTACAACAGATACCGGTAGGCCGGCGAGCCGGGCTCGAGGGCTTCGATGTGCAACTCCGTGGCCCGCATCCGGACCAGCAGGCCGTCCAGATCCGCCGCCGATCCCAGCTCGACGCCAACCAGCGCCTCACCGGTTTCCCGGTTGTTGCGCTTGACGTACTCGAACAGCGTGATGTCGTCGTTGGGGCCGAGCACGTCGTCGAGGAATCGGCGCAGCGCACCGGGCTCCTGCGGGAAGTCGATCAGGAAGTAGTGCTTGAGGCCGAGGTGCACCAGCGACCGCTCCAGTACCTCCCCGTAGCGGGATACGTCGTTGTTGCCGCCCGAGATCAGGCACACCACGGTGGAACCGGGCTCGATGTCGGCTTCCAACAGACCGGCCACCGACAACGCGCCCGCCGGCTCGGCGATGATTCCCTCGTTCTGATAGAGGTCGAGCATCGCGGTGCACACCGCGCCCTCGTCGATGGTGGTCATCGACACCATGTCACCGGCGGCGGCCAGCGCGGCATACGTCAACGTTCCCGCCCGATTCACCGCGGCGCCGTCAACGAACTGGTCGACATCGTCCAGGGTCACCGGCTCGCCTGCAGCCAGCGCGGCCATCATCGCGGCGGCGCCGGCCGGTTCCACACCTAACACCGAGGTGTTCGTCGTGCGCTCGGCCAGGTAAGTGGTGATGCCGGCGACGCAGCCGCCGCCACCCACCGGAACCACCACCAGATCAGGCTCGGCGTCGAGCTGGGCGAGCACCTCGACGGCGATGGTGCCCTGGCCGGCGATGGTGCGCACGTCGTCGAACGCGGGAACCAGCGTCGCGCCCGTCCGTGCCACGTCGTCGAGCGCGGCCTCGGCCGCCAGATCGTAGGTCCTCCCGCCCACGATCAGCTCGACGAACTCCCCGCCGTGGTAGCGGATTCGGTCACGCTTCTGTTTGGGCGTCTTGGCGGGCACATAGACGCGGCCGTGAATTCCCAGCGACCGGCATGCGTACGCGAAGCCCTGCGCGTGGTTGCCCGCCGACGAGCACACCACGCCCGCAGCAACCTCCTCGTCGGACAGCTGGACCAGCAGGTTGTAGGCGCCGCGCAGTTTGTACGAACGAACCGTCTGCAGGTCTTCGCGTTTGAGGTAGACCGTCGCGCCGGTGGCCGCCGACAACCGGTCGCACAGCTGCAACGGCGTCGGCGTGATCACCGCAGCGATCCGCTTCGCCGCCGCGTCGATGTCCGCTGCTGAAAGCGGACCAGCATTGGGGGTGCTCGGGGTCTGGCTCAGTTCGGCGGACACCGGTCAATGGTGCCATCCAGCAGGCCGTTCAGTGCACAGGGGTGAGCACAAACACCGGAATCTGCCGGTCGGTCTTGGTCTGGTAGTTCGCGTAGTCCGGCCAGGCCTCGACGGCCCGCTGCCACCAGAGGGCCTTTTCGTCACCGAACACCTCGCGGGCGTCGTACTCCCCCATGACTGGGCCGTCCTGCAACTCGACCCGCGGGTTCTTTTTGACGTTGTGGTACCAGACCGGGTGCTTCGGGGCACCGCCCAGCGAAGCGACGATCGCGTACTGGCCGTCGTGCTCGACCCGCATCAGCGGTGTTTTACGGAGTTTGCCAGTCTTGGCTCCGATGGTGGTCAGCAAGATGACGGGCTTTCCCTGCAGCTCGGTGCCCTCGGTTCCGCCGGATGCCATGAACTTCTCGGCTTGCTCACGGGACCAGTCGAGCGGGCTGGGTGCATATTCACCTGAAAGCGGCATGCGACCACTTTAAGGGCCGGGTGCTCCGAGCCCGTCGCGTCATACCGGTTGCGCTGTTTGCCGGCTGGCGGGCTCACGGACCGCGGGCCCGGGTGGCTCCGCGTAGAGCTCGTCGATTTCGGTGGCGTATTTCGCGGCGATCGGCCGGCGTTTGAGTTTCATCGTGAGCGTCATCTCGTCACCGCCGGGCTCCCACAACGTGGGCAATACCCGGAAGCGTTTGATCTGCTCCACCCGCGATAATTTGGCGTTGCCCTCGGCCACCCCGGCAGCGATCCGTGCGATCACCTCCGGGTCATCCGCCAGGGCCGCGGGTGAGGCATCGGACAGTCCGTGCTGGGCCGCGTACGGGCCGACCGAGTCGGCGTCGAAGACCATGAGCGCGGTGTTGTAGGGTCGCCCATCACCGATCGTGAGCATCGTGCCGACCATCGGGCAGGCGGCCAGGATTGTGTTCTCGATGTTGGCCGGTGACATGTTCTTTCCGGCCGCGTTGATGATCAGCTCCTTCTTGCGGTCGACCACCCGCAGATGACCGTCGGAATCCATCTCGAGGATGTCGCCGGTGTGCAGCCAGCCCTCGGGATCGATGGCCTCCGCGGTCTTCGCCGGCTCCTTTCGGTAGCCCTTCATCACCAGCGGACCACGCACCAAGAATTCGCCGTCGTCGGCGATCTTGCTCTCCAGCCCGGGCAGCAGCTTGCCGACGGTCCCCAGCCGCGCGTCGCGGGGATGGCTCAAGGTGGCGATGCAACTCAGCTCGGACATGCCCCAAAGTTCTGCGATCGGGATGCCGATGCCGGTGAAAAACGCCAGTGTCTCTTTCGGAATCGGCGCTGCTCCCGACACGGCCCACCGCAGCTGATTGAAGCCGATTTGGGCGCGCAGCTTTGACAGCACCAGCTCGTCAGCCTTGGCCCATTCGGCCGCCACGTCATCCGACATAGGTTCGCCGGCGAGCAGCGCGGCGGCGCGTTTGGCGGCAACCGACAGTCCCCACTGCAACGCCTGCCGCTTTGCCTCGTCCGGCTCATGAATAGCCGCGAATTCGATTCCGGCCTTGAGCTTTTCCCATACCCGCGGCACCGCACCCCATATGGTGGGTCGTACGTCGGGCAGTGCCGTGGCGATCGCACGCCCGTCAGAGACGACGGTGACCTGGGTACCGAACACCTGCTGGGTGTATAGGCCGGTCATCCGGTCCGCGATGTGCGCGGACGGCAGGAACGACGTGATCCGGTCGCCGAATTCGATTCCGAGCACGGCTTCGACAGCGAACGCATCGAACAACAGGTTGGCGTGGGTGGTCTCTACACCCTTGGGGTTTCCTGTGGTGCCGGATGTGTAGATGAGGGTGATAACGTCGTCGGGTTGCACTGCCCGCCATGCAGATTCGAAGTCGAAGTCGTCGGCCCCGGCGGCGTACAACTGGTCCAGTGACAGGGTGCCCGCGGGCGAGCCGTCGATGCACACGATGTGCTCGATGGCCGCGCCGCTGGCGCGGATGCGGTCCACGTACTGCTCCTCGCAGATCACCACCTTGGTGCCGGCATTGTCGAACAGGTACGTCAACTGCTCGGCGGGCAGCGTGCTGTAGACCGAGAACGAGATGGCGCCCACGTGTTGGGCGCCCACGTCCAGCGGGTAGAACTCGATCCGGTTCACCATCATCAGCGAAACCGTGTCGCCGCGGCGGACCCCCAGGCCCGCCAAGCCGGCCGCGACTTGACGGACCTGCGCCGCATAGTCACGCCAGGTCAGCGTCTGGGTGCCGCCCGGAGTCCGGAGCGCGACGGCGTCCGGATCGATGGCGGCGGTCCGCTGGAATGCCTCGCACAGGGTGGCCGGGCGCCCGGTTATCGTCATCGTCATTCTCCTAGGTGTTCATGTCGATCGGTCCGGCCAGTTGGGGCCCAACAATCCGACGTGGATGGTAGGCAGGTGCCGAATCCAGGCGGTCCGCACCAGTGTGCCCGTTGTCGTGAAGCCCCGATGACCCGACCGACGCTTGTCTACCGGGATCTTCACCGATCGTCGGCGCGATCGGGGCGGAAACGACCATGGAGGGTGAGCGGATGTCTAGATCTGCGGATAGCTTCTCAGCGGGGATCGAAGAGTAGGTTGCGGCCATGGGCATTGCAGTCACGGACCTCACGCCGGTCGAGCAGACGGCGTTGCTCACCGAATACGCCCGTGCGCTCGACAGCCGTTGGCCGCGGCCGATACTCGGCGACGACCTTGCCGACGAGATCGTGGCCGGGATCGACCACGACTTCGCCGGTTTGGGTGTGCCCACGAGCGTGGTCTGCCAGTCATCGCTGCGGGCCAAGATGCTCGACGACCGGGTGCGGGATTTCACGTCCGCGCATCCCGACGCCGTCGTGGTCGACCTCGGCGCCGGCCTCGACACCGGCATGCTGCGCGTCGACCCGCCGACCACAGTGGATTGGTACAGCGTCGACCTGCCAAACGTCATCGCGCTGCGCGACGAGCTGGTCCCTGCGGCCGAGCGGGCCCATTCGGTGGCGGCGTCGGTGGCCGACGATCATTGGACGGACACCATTCCTTCCGACCGGCCCACCATGCTCATCGCCGACGGTTTGCTGGCGTTCCTGTCCGAGCCGGTGATCGTCGGCCTGTTCCGCCACATCACCGAGCATTTCCAGTCCGGCGAACTGGCCTTCAACGACTACGGACGCATCGGCTGGTTCAGCAAGCTCGCGGTCAAGCTGGCTCCACAGAAGATGTTCAGCGCCGTCGGCAGCCAATGGCTCTACCCGGGCTTCAAGGATGCCCGCCATCCCGAGACGTGGAACCCGCGGTTGACGCTGGTCGAGGAGGCCAGCCTGGCGCACGCCCCGGAGGTCGACTTGTTTCCCGGATGGATCCGGGTGGCCACGCGGCTGGCCGGGATGACGAAGGCGGGCGCCCGCAAGGCGCGAATTCTGCGTTACCGCTTCTAGGCCGGCAAATCGAAAGGTCACGACGAATGGCAGCCACCCTGATCACCGGTGCCACCGTCTGGGACGGGATCTCAGACGCGGCGGCACCGCGGCAGGTGTTCGTCGCCGGCGGCCGGATCCAACGCCTCGGCCACGCCATCGAGCCTCCGTCCGACGCGCACGTGATCGATCTGCCCGGACACACGCTGACGCCGGGATTCATGGACTGCCATGTCCATGTCACCCTGGCCCCACCGTTCGGTCCGACTATGGCCGCCGACTCGAGCGTCGCGAAGGCATTGAAGTCGCTGCCGGTGCTGCGGGCGTTGCTGATGAACGGCTTCACCACGGTGCGCGACCTGGCGTGCGCGGACCTCGACTACCCGACAATCGACCTGCGGGACGCGGTGGCGGCCGGGATCGTGGCGGGTCCGCGGATGCTGGTGGCACCGCACATGATTTCTGCGCGCGGCGGCCACGGCGACTTCAGTGGAATGGTCGCGGACGAATACCAAGGGCCAGCGCGGGCGCTGGAACTCGCGGCCGCCGATGGTTGCGACGAGATCCGGACCAGGGTCAGACAGGAGATCCGCGCCGGTGCCGACTGGATCAAGTTCGCCGCCACCGGCGGCTTCGCCTCGCCGTCGGACGACCCGGGCCACGCCACCTATAGCCAGCAGGAGATGGACGTGCTGGTCGCGACCGCCGCCGACCTCGGCGTTCCGGCCACCCCGCACAGCTACGGCGACGAAGGCATCCAGCGCGCCGTGCGAGCCGGGGTGCGCAGCATCGAACACGGAAACCTGGCCTCGACCGAAGCCTTGCGAATGATGGAGGACTTCGGGGTGTTTCTGGTGCCGACGCAGTACGCGATCCTGTCCGGGGCCCGGCGCGGCGAGGACGACCCCTTGTGGGCGGCTGCGCCAGAGTACGCGCGCCGCAAGGCCCTCAAATACCGGGGCGCGTTGTTGGACGCCACCGAACGCCTGGCCGCGAGCAACGTGCGGATCGCGTTCGGCACCGACGCGGGCATGTTCCCCCACCAAGACAATTGGCGAGAGTTCCCGACGATGGTGTCCACCGGCATCACGCCGCTGCGAGCCCTGCGAGCGGCCACCAGCGTCGCCGCCGAACTGCTGCAGCTCGACGATCTCGGCGTGATCGCCGAAGGCAAGGTCGCGGATCTGATCGCCATGCCCGGCGATCCCTTCACCGACATCGAGGTCACCGGCCGGGTCGACTTCGTCATGAAAGAGGGCGTCATCTACAAACGTCCGGCAAACGCACTGCCACCGGGCCTGCGGGCCGAAAGCGCCGCCGCACCGGGGACGCCAGCGTAACGCCACGAGCAATCTCGCAGGGCGCTACGCTCGCGGAAGCGCCGGGACTATCCGCTCAGACACCCCGGTCCCAGCAACGCCTTGAGGTCTCCCATCAGCGCTGACGAGGGCGTTACCCGCAGCGATTGATCCAGCTCCAGGGTGGTAACCCGGTCACCGCTGACCAGTCGCAGGTGCACCTGCGATGTGCCGGGGTGACGTGCCAGCACCTGTTTGAGCGCGTTCACCGTATCGGGGGTGCACTGCCGGGTGGGCAGGCTGACCGCCAGCGGCCGGTTCACCTGTGTGTTGGAAAACTCCGGCACCACAAGGTCGTTGGCGATCAGCACGGTCCGGTCATCACGGACCGCCACCTTGGCGTTGACCAGTACGACAGCATCATCGACGATGTCGGAGCCATACGTGGAGTAGGTGTGCGGGAAGAACATTACCTCGATGCCGCCGGTGAGGTCTTCCAATTGCACTGACGCCCAAGGCATCCCGTTCTTGTTGACCCGCCGGCTCACCGCCGCCAGGATGCCGCCCACCTTCACCGGCGTCTCGTTTGGGATATCGCCGTCGAGGATCGACGGGATGGCGGTGTCGACCTGGGTCGCCAGCAGATGCGCGACCCCGTTGAGCGGATGCTCGGACACGTAGAGGCCCAGCATCTCGCGCTCCAACGCCAACTTGTGTTTGTCGTCCCACTCTTCGTCGGGCACCTTGATGGTGAACACCGCGTCAGCGGCGGTACCGGAGCCGCCGAAGAGGTCGAACTGGCCCATCGCCTCGGCCTTCTTGGTGCCCACTACCGAGTCCACCGCGTCGGTGTGCACCAGGAAAAGGCCCTTGCGGGGGTGTCCCAGCGAATCGAACGCGCCGGCCTTGATCAGCGACTCGGTGACCTTCTTGTTGCAGGCCGCCATATCGACCTTGTTCAGGTAGTCGGAGAAGTCGGTGAACTTACCCTTCTCGGTGCGGGTATTGATCAGCGAGGCAACGACATTGGCGCCTACGTTACGCACCGCGCCGAGCCCGTAACGGATGTCGGCGCCGACCGAGGCGAAGTTCAGGCCGGACTCGTTGACGTCGGGCGGCAGCACGGTGATGCCCAGCTTGCGACAGTCGGCCAGATAGACGGCGGCCTTGTCCTTGTCGTCGCCGACCGAGGTCAAGAGCCCAGCCATGTACTCGGCCGGGTAGTTCGCCTTCAGGTAGGCGGTCCAATACGAGACCATCCCGTACCCGGCGGCGTGCGACTTGTTGAACGCGTAGTCGGCGAACGGCAGGATGGTGTCCCACAGCACCTTGATGGCGCCGGCCGAGAAACCGTTGAACTTCATTCCGTCGGCGAAGCTTTCATACTCCGCCGCCAGTACATCGGCTTTCTTCTTGCCCATGGCTTTTCGCAGAATGTCTGCTTGGGCCAGCGAGTAGCCGGCCACCTTCTGCGCGATCCGCATGATTTGCTCTTGGTAGACGATCAGGCCGTAAGTCTCGGCCAGGATCTCGCGCAGCGGTTCGGCGAGTTCGGGGTGGATCGGCGTGATGGCCTGACGTCCGTTCTTGCGGTCGGCGTAGTCGTTGTGGGCGTTCATCCCCATCGGGCCCGGCCGATACAGCGCGATCACCGCGACGACGTCGTCGAATTCGGTCGGCTGCATGCGGCGTAGCAGATCACGCATCGGCCCGCCGTCGAGTTGGAAGACACCCAGCGTGTCACCACGGGACAGCAGCTCATAGGTGGGCTTGTCGTCGAGTGTCACGGATTCCAGGTCGAGGTTAATTCCCCTGTTGGCCTTGATGTTCTCGATCGCGTCGCCGATGATCGTGAGGTTGCGCAGCCCGAGGAAGTCCATCTTCAACAGGCCGATGGCCTCACACGACGGGTAATCCCAGCCGGTGATGATCGCCCCGTCCTGGGGGCGCTTCCACAGCGGAATGGCGTCGGTCAGCGGCTCACTGCTCATGATCACCGCGCACGCGTGCACGCCGGCGTTGCGGATCATGCCTTCCAGGCCGCGGGCGGTCTGGTAAATGGTGCGCACATCGGGATCGGTTTCGATGAGACCCCGCACCTCGGCGGCTTCCTTGTAACGCTCGTGGTTCGCATCGGTAATGCCGGACAGCGGAATATCTTTGGCCATGATCGGCGGCGGCAGCGCCTTGGTGATCCGGTCGGCGATGGCGAAACCGGGCTGCCCGTAGTGGATCCGCGCCGCGTCCTTCAGCGCCGCTTTGGTTTTAATGGTGCCGAACGTGATGACCTGGGCGACCCGGTCGTGGCCCCATTTGTCGGCGGCGTAGCGCACCATCTCGCCGCGGCGACGGTCGTCGAAGTCGATATCGATGTCAGGCATCGACGTGCGTTCGGGGTTGAGGAATCGCTCGAACAGCAGGCTATGTGGAATCGGGTCGATATCGGTGATGCTCAGGGCGTAGGCGACCAGCGAACCGGCGGCCGAGCCGCGACCCGGGCCCACCCGGATGCCCGCCGAGCGCGCGTAGTTGATCAGGTCGGCGACGATCAGGAAATAGGACGGAAAACCCTTGGCGCAGATGACGTCGATCTCATAGGCCGCGCGCTCGGCGTAGCCGTCGGGCAGGCCACCTGGGAACCGTCGGCGCAGGCCGGCGTCCACTTCGTGGTGCAACCAGGAGGCCTGGTCGTGCCCATCGGGCACCGGAAACACCGGCATCCGGTTGCGCGGTGTCCACACCTCGGCGTAGGAGCCCACCCGCTCGGCGATCAGCAACGTGGCATCGCAGGCGCCGGGGACGACGTCGTCCCAGATCTGGCGCATTTCGGCGGTCGACTTCAGGTAGTAGCCGTCGCCGTCGAACTTGAACCGATTCGGGTCCGACAACGTCTTGCCGGTCTGCACGCACAGCAGCGCCTCGTGGTTGTGGGCGGCGTCGCGGGTGACGTAGTGGCAGTCGTTGGTGGCCAGCGGCGGGATGCCGAGGGTGCGGCCGATCTCGAGCAAGCCATCACGGACCCGCCGTTCGATCGCCAGTCCGTGGTCCATCAGTTCCAGGAAGTAGTTGTCAGCGCCGAAGATCTCCCGCCATTTGGCCGCCGACTCCAGCGCCTCCCGGTACTGGCCGAGCCGAAGCCGGGTCTGCACCTCCCCGGATGGGCAGCCGGTGGTGGCGATGATGCCGTCGGCGTACTCAGCGATGAGTTCGGCGTCCATTCGCGACCACTTGCTCAGCTGGCCCTCGAAGGAGGCCAGCGAGGACAGCTTGAACAGGTTGCGGAGGCCCGTCGCGTTCTCGGCGATCATCGTCAGGTGGGTGTAGGAGCCGCTGCCCGAGACGTCGTCGGCTTTCTGGCTGGGGTCGCCCCAGAAGACGCGCCGAGCGTCGAAGCGCGAGCCGGGCGCGACGTAAGCCTCGACCCCGATGATCGGCTTGATCCCGACTTCGGTCGTGGCGCTATAGAATTCGCTGGCGCCGAACATGTTTCCGTGATCAGTCATCCCGATGGCGGGCATCTCCAGCCGCTGCGCTTCGGCGAGCAGTGGGGCGATCTTCGCAGCACCGTCCAACATCGAGTACTCGGTGTGGTTATGCAGGTGCACGAAGGAGTCAGTCATCAGGACGCCAGTCTATGGCCGACCACCGACGAGGTCTCGGCGTGTCGGCGTATGTGTCCGCGCTCAAACGCCACGTAGTAACGACTAGCGGCGCAGTCCGGTGCGGATCCGCAGGGCAGGCAGCGGCAGACTGCGCGGTGCGAACCAGCACGCAATGAGGGTCGACTTGCGGTGAGTTGCGAGCAATCCAGTCGTTACGCCAGGTAATCGCCCGGTGATGGCGTTCTAACGGGCATGCAACGCCCTGATGGTGCCCTAGGCGCATGGGAATGCTGTCACGATTCCGAAAGGACACGGCAATACCTATCTACGACCGGATCGGTGGTCATGAGGCGATCGAACTCGTCGTGGAGGACTTCTACGGGCGTGTGCTTGCCGACGATCAGCTGGCAGGCTTCTTCTCCGGTACGAATATGAACCACTTGAAAGGCAAGCAAGCCGAATTCCTTGCGGCCGCTCTTGGCGGGCCCGAACCGTACACCGGCGTGTCGATGAAGCAGGCGCATAAGGGCCGCGGGATCACCATGCACCACTTCAACCTGGTGGCCGGACACTTGAGCGATGCGCTGTCCGCCGCCGGCGCCCTCTCCGAGACGGTCGCCGAAATACTCGCTATCGTCGCGCCGCTGGCTGCCGAGATCGCGTCGGATCACGCGACGGCTCAAGTCTGAACGCCGTCACACCGCAGCGCGGCCAGCCGCCCGCGCGGCGCCATGTCCTCCTCCGACACGCCGATCTCGCCGCCCTCTTGGTAGTGCATGAGCAGGAAGTACTGCATGGGTGTGTCCTTTCGGGGTTGATGGTGTCACGGGCATGACGATTGACGCGACGCCAGATCGACACCGGCGCCAAACACATCGGTTTCGGTAACAATGCGGGCATGTCGCGCACGTTTGACGATCTGGTAGCAGAAGCCGATGCCGCGCCGGTCGAGGGCTGGGACTTCTCCTGGCTGGATGGCCGGGCGACCGAGCAACGCCCGTCGTGGGGCTATCAACGCCTGATGAGTCAGCGTTTGGCGAACGTGTCGGCCGCCTTGGACATCCAGACCGGCGGCGGGGAGGTGTTGGCCGGCGCGGAGAAGTTCCCGCCCACCATGGCGGCCACCGAGTCCTACCCACCCAACGCCGCACTGGCCACCAAACTCTTGCATCCCCGCGGCGTCGTGGTCGTGGCGACCACCAACGAGCCGCCGTTGCCGTTCGCCGACGAAGCGTTCGACTTGGTGACGAGCCGCCACCCCACCACCGTGTGGTGGACCGAGATCGCCCGCGTGCTCCGCACGGGCGGCACCTACTTCGCGCAGCACGTTGGACCCGCAACGGTGTCCGAGCTGGTCGAGTACTTCATCGGGCCGCAGCCACAGGCAGGGGCCGAGCGTCATCCAGACGCCGAGAGTAAGCAGGCCCGGTCCGCCGGTCTGAAGATCGTGGATATGCGCATGGAGCGGCTACGGGCCGAGTTCTTCGATGTCGGCGCCGTCATCTACTTTCTGCGCAAGGTGATCTGGGCGGTGCCCGGCTTCGCGGTCGACGCCTATCGCGAGCGGCTGCGCGAACTGCACGACCGCATCACATCCGACGGACCCTTCGTCACGTACTCCTCGCGAGTCCTCATCGAAGCCCGCAAACCGGCGATCGACTGATCACCCGTCTGCGCGCAACACGTCCAGGGCGTGCTGCAGGTCGGGCGAATACGGGCTGATGATCTCCATCTGCCGGCCGTCCACCGGATGCGCGAAGGACAGCGACCGCGCGTGCAGCCATTGGCGTTCCAGGCCAAGCCTTTTCGCCAGCTTCGGGTTGGCGCCATAGGTCAGGTCGCCGCAACAGGGGTGATGCAGCGCGGCGAAATGGACCCGGATCTGGTGGGTGCGGCCGGTTTCCAGGTGCACGTCGAGCAGGCTGGCGGCGACGAAGGCTTCCAGGGTGTCGTAGTGGGTGAGGCTGTGCCGGCCGTGCTTGGTGACGGCGAACTTCCAGTCATAGCTGCGGTGGCGGCCGATCGGTGCGTCGATGGTGCCGCTGGACGGGTCCGGATGTCCTTGGACCAGAGCGTGGTAGCGCTTGTCGACGGTGCGTTGTTTGAACGCCCGCTTGAGCACGGTGTATGCGCGGTCGGAGATCGCCACCACCATCACTCCCGAGGTGCCGACGTCGAGGCGATGCACAATGCCTTGCCGCTCGTGCACACCGGAGGTGGTGATCCGGTACCCTGCTGCCGCCAGCCCGCCGAGCACCGTCGGCCCGGTCCAGCCGACCGACGCATGCGCAGCCACCCCTGCCGGTTTGTCGACGGCGACGATGTCGTCGTCGGAGTACAGGATCGTCATGCCCTCGATTTCGACGGGCGTATTCTCCAGCGGCGTCGGCGCTTCCGGCAGCCGCACCTGCAACCACGCTCCCGACGTCAGACGATCGGACTTGCCCGCCTGCACGCCGTCCAATTCGACACCGCCATCTTCGGCGATGGCCGCAGCGACGGTGCGGGACACACCCAGCAGGCGCGCCAGCCCGGCGTCGACACGCATGCCCGCCAACCCTTCCGGGACGGGCATCGAGTGGTCAGCCATCAGCGTTGGTCGGCCTTGCGCCGGCCGACGGTGTCGAAGTCGAAACCGAACAGCGACAGCGCGACCAGCAGGATGGCCCCGCCCACCACCGACGGATCAGCGACGTTGAACACCGGCCACCAGCCGATCGATAAGAAGTCCACGACATGTCCGCGCAGCGGCCCGGGCGACCGGAAGAACCGGTCTACCAGGTTGCCCATCGCGCCGCCGAGGACCATCCCCAGGCCGATCGCCCACCACGGCGACACCAGTCGGCGCCCCATCCAGAAGATGCCGACCACGACACCGGTCGCGATCAGCGTCAACACCCAGGTATATCCGGTCGCCATCGAGAACGCGGCCCCCGAATTGCGCACCAATGTCCAGGTGACGGTGTCGCCGATGATCGGTACCGGCTGGCCGGGGGTCAGCAGTTTGACGGCGAGCACTTTGGTGACGATGTCGAGCACCAGCACCACCGCCGCGACCGACAGCAGCAGGCGCAGCCGCCGCGGCGGCGCGGGAGCTTCGGTCTCCTCAGCCGTCGTCACCGGCTCACCCGGTACTGTTGGTTCGTCAGCCACTCCCCCATCATCCCCTAACGCGCATGCGGGATGATCCCAGCATGAGCCGCCTCACCGTGATCACCACCGGCGGGACGATCGCGAGCAGCACCGATGCCGACGGGGTGCGGCGGCCCGCGCGCGGCGGGGCCGAGCTGACGTCGGGCCTGGATGTGGACGTCGTGGACCTGATGTCGGTCGACAGCTCGGAGCTGACACCGCGCGACTGGGACTGGATCCGCGCGGCGGTGCACACCGCGATCGCCAACGGCGCCAAGGGCGTGGTCATCACGCACGGCACCGACACCCTCGAGGAGACGGCGCTGTGGCTGGAACTCACCTATGCCGGCGCCGCCCCGGTGGTGCTGACCGGCGCGCTGCGCAGCGCCGACGCGCCCGACGCCGACGGGCCGGGCAATCTGCGCGACGCGCTGGCGGTGGCGGGCAGCCCATCCGCCCCCGACCTGGGTGTGCTGGTGTGCTTCGCCGGACGGGTGTTGCAGCCGTTGGGCCTGCAGAAGGTGGGCACCCGGACCGGGTTCGCCGGCGACCTGCTCGGCACTCTTGACGGCGGGGTGACGCTGACACACCCCAAAACCCGGCCATATCTGGGCGACCTGACCGCCGCCACCGCGCCGCGGGTTGACATCGTCGCCGCATACCCGGGAAGTGATGCGGTGGCGCTGGACGCCTGCGTGGCCGCCGGCGCGCGGGGTGTGGTGCTGGAGGCGCTGGGCTCGGGCAACGCCGGAGCCGCCGTGATCGACGGGGTGCGTCGGCATTGCCGCAGCGGGGTCGTGATCGCAGTGTCCACCCGGGTCGCGGGCGGGCGGGTCAGCCCGGGGTACGGTCCGGGCCGCGACTTGGTTAACGCTGGCGCGGTGATGGTGCCGCGGCTGCGCCCGCCGCAGGCCCGGGTGTTGGTGATGGCCGCGCTGGCCGCAGGTCTACCGGTCGGCGACGTCATCGACCGGTGGGGCTGATGCCGACTCGTCGGCCCGCAACGCGGCGACGTAGTCCGGCCAGTCCAGGCTGTCGACCGGGTTGGCGCTGGTGATGTCGCAGCTGTCGGCGGGAAACGTCCGCGCGGGGCCCGGGCCCGAGCCGCGGGTTTCAAACCGCACGGTGACCACGCCGTGACCCGCGCCTTGGACCCAGCCGTGCCCGAGATCGCGATGAGCGACGTCGTCGCCAACCCGCCAGGGCTCGTTGTTCAGCGCCGCCGCGTCGACGGCGTGCTGGGCTTCCGGCGTCTGCGGCGACAGCTCCAGATCGGGGAACAGCGACTCCTGACGCACCTCGGTTAAACCGGAAAACCCCACGCCGAGTAGCCGAACCGGTCCGACCTGCCGTGGATCCAGCAGCAGCCGCCGGGCCACCGAGACCAGCGCGGCGGCGTCGGTCGTCGCGTAGGGCAGCGTGGCCGCGCGGGTCAGCGTGCTCATATCGGATTTCTTCAACTTCACCGTGACAGTGCGGGCGCCTCGGCCGTCACGCAGCAGCCGCTGATGCGCATGCTCGGCGATCGGGCCGACCGCATCCCGCAACTGCTCCAGCGTGGTCAGATCGACCGTGAAGGTCGACTCGGCGCTGATCTGCTTGGCTTCGGCGCGTTCGGCGACCGGGCGGTCGTCGATACCGCGGGCCAGCCGGTGCAGCGCGGGCCCGAGCGTGGCACCGAGGATGCTGGCTACCTCGGCGTCGGTCAGCGCTGCCAGCTGTCCGATCGTCTCGATGCCGAGTCGGTGCAGCTTCTCTTCGGCGACCGGACCGATTCCCCACAGCCGCCGCACCGGCAGGCCAGCAAGCAGCTCGCGTTCCTCGGGGCGCCGGATCACCCGAACACCGTCGGGCTTGGCCAGACCGGAGGCGATCTTGGCGATCTGCTTGCCGGAGCCGGCGCCGACCGAGGCGACCAGGCCGGTCTCCTCCCGCACCCGCCGCCGCAAGTCCTCGCAGAACACCTCGACATCCTCGGCTGACGCACCGGCGAGCTGGGGCGGCTCACCGAACGCCTCGTCGTAGGAGAGCTGCTCGACGACGGGTACCACATTGCGCACGGTGTCGAAGAGCCGACGACTGGCCACCCCGTACACCACGCTGCGCGGCGGCAACACGACGGCCTGAATTCCTACCAGCCGGCGCGCCTGATGCATGGGAATGGCCGACCGGGCGCCAAACACCCGCGCTTCATAGCTCGCGCCGGCCACCACGCCGCGGCCGCCCAGACCACCAACCAGTACCGGCCGGCCCCGCAAGGTCGGGCGGGTGAGCTGTTCGACGGAGGCGAAGAACGCGTCCATGTCCAGGTGCAGGACCCAGCGGCCGTTCACACGCTACGAGATTCTGCCGACGAGGTAGCGCTGCAACGTCGGACCCACGGCGTCAACGAGGCTGTCGACATCCATCGAGTGGATGGGCTCCGCGCGCAACTCGTAGCGCATGATGCCCAGTCCGAGCAACTGGGAGGCACACAGCGCGGCGCGGAAGCGGATCTGGTCGGCTCCAAGCGCTCTGAGCAATGGGTCTAATACCGGGCCGATGAACAGACTCTGCACGGTCTCGGCAGTCTTTGCCAGGCCCACCGTGGCAATGGCGCTGGCCGCGAATGGGCCGCCGCCGGCAAGGTCCCATGTGGTAATCAGCATGCGCAACGTTTGCCGTCCCGCTTGATTTGCTCCCCCGGCGACGATCTTGTTGATGAACTCCGGCGTGCCGAACGGCAGATGCAACCTTCGTGCCACCGGGTCGAGTAGCCCACGCGGCGGTTCTTTGCGGCGGCTCACGATGTCAGGATTGCCCGCAGACCAGGAAAGATCAAGCAACCGCACCGCGGGCCTGACCGAAGCCAGCTATTGGTCGCCGTTTAGCGTTTGACCCGTGACCATGAACCTCTGTCACCGGCTGTGCTGCAGTTCCAACTACTGGGCCAAGGCCGTCGAGCGTCAGCTGCTGCCCTGGGCGCTGGCTGATGTGGAGCTGGGCGAGAACACGTTGGAGATCGGCCCGGGTTACGGCGCCAACCTGCGCGTGCTCGTCGACCAGACACCGCGATTGACTGCCGTCGAGATCGACGCCCCGATGGCTGAACGGCTACGCCGCCGGTACGGCGACCGGGCTCGCATCATCCACGGCGACGGCACCGCCACCGGTCTTCCTGCCGAAGACTTCAGCTCGGTGGTGTGTTTCACCGTGCTGCACCACGTCCCGACGCCAGCGTTGCAGGATCAGTTGTTCGCCGAGGCGTTTCGGGTGCTGGCTCCCGGCGGGGTGTTCGCCGGCAGCGACGGTGTGGACTCCCGGTGGTTCCGGATCGCACACTTTCGCGACACCTGTAACCCGGTGTCCCCCGGCACTCTGCCGGATCGCCTTCGCCGCTGTGGGTTTCGCGATGTGCACGTCGACGTCAAGGGTGGCGAGCAGCGCTGGCGCGCCGTGAAGGCCGGATGATGACCGACGAGACCGGCAACGAGGTTCAGCCAGACTTGACACGATGGTCCCGGCTGCGTCAGGAATGGCTGCAACGACTTGAATCCGACGAACGCTCAGCCGTGCTGGCTTGGGCGGCATTCACCATCACGTTCGCGGGACTTCGGGCGCTTACCCACTGGATCCACGCCGGCCACGGACCTACTGGCGGCGGTATCAAGCTGGGCAGTAGGCATTTTCACCACTACAACATCGGCATCGCGCTGCTGGCGACTGTCGGCGCGGTGGGCCTGCGGGGATCGGAAAAACAACGGCGCCACCCTGCGGCGGCCATCGCTTTCGGAGCGGCGAACGCTATGATCGTCGACGAGTTGGCGCTGCTGCTCGACCTTGAGGACGTCTATTGGAAGGCCGAGGGCCACGAGAGCGTCGATGTCGCGGTCGGTCTCATCGCCGCCGGAGCGACAGTCCTCGCCGGCATGCCGTTCTGGCCGCACGCACACCGCGCGTTGCGATCACGCCGCTGACCAGGCTAAGCCTTCGCGATCGCCACGTGGACGTCGTCGCCGATCTCGACGGCGTGCTGCGACGGCTCCGCGAATTCGAAGCTGGTGGCCAGGATTTCGCGCGCGATCATATCGCGGTGAGCCCGCGCCCAATCCGCCCGTTGAGGCGGTACCGACATCACCACACAGATGCGGTCGGAGACATCCAGCCCCGTCGACTTGCGCAGCTCCTGCAGTTCGCGGATGCGGTCTTTCGCCCAGCCCTCGGCCTCCAGCTCAGGAGTCACGGTGCCGTCCAGCACCACCAGGCCCGCACCCTCGGGCAGCGCGGCGGTGAACTCTGGGTCGGCGGCCACCAGCCGGGAGCTGTACTCGTCGGGTTGCAGCACCGCCGGACCCGCGGTCAGCGTGCCGTCCGGGTTGACGACGCCCTCCCCGGCCTTGACGGCCTTGATGGCCGCCTGCACATCCTTGCCCAGCCGCGGCCCGGCCACCCGAGCGTTGACGGTGAGTTCGAACCGCCCGTAGGCGTCGATCGCGTCGGTGAGTTCGACCTTCTTGACGTTGAGCTCGTCGGCGATCAGGTCGGTGAACGGTTCCAGCCGCTGCGAATGCTCCACCGCCACAGTGAGTTTGGGTAGCGGCAGCCGCACCCGCAGCTTGTGCGCCTTGCGCAGCGAGGATGCCGCCGAGCACACTTCCCGGACCTGGTCCATGGCAGCGACCAGCTCGGCGTCCGCGGGCAGCGCGCCGTCGGTCGGCCAGTCCGTCAGGTGAACCGAGCGTTCGCCGGTGATACCGCGCCAGATGATCTCGGTGGTCAGCGGAAGCAGCGGGGCAGCCAGCCGCGCTGTCACCTCCAGCACGGTGTGCAGCGTGTCGATGGCGTCGGGGTCTTCGTTCCAGAACCGCTGCCGTGACCGTCGCACATACCAATTCGTCAACGCCTCGGTGTACTGGCGCAGCTGCTCGCAGGCGCCGGAGATGTCGCAGATGTCCAGCTCCCCGGTGAGGTCGTCGCGCAGCGCGGCCAGCTTGGCCAGGATGTAACGGTCCAGCACATGCGGCGAATCGGTGCGCCACGTGCCGACTTTCGGGGCATACAACGCCAGGAAGCTGTAGGCGTTCCACAGCGGCAGCAGCACCTGGCGCACACCCTCACGGATTCCCGGTTCGGTGACGATCAGGTTGCCGCCGCGCAGGATCGGCGAGGCCATCAAGAACCAGCGCATGGCATCGGAGCCGTCGCGGTCGAACACCTCGGTCACGTCGGGATAGTTACGCAGCGACTTGCTCATCTTCTGGCCGTCATAGCCCAGCACGACCCCGTGCGCCACACAGGTTTTGAACGCTGGCCGGTCGAACAGCGCGGTGGCCAGCACGTGCAGGGTGTAAAACCAGCCGCGGGTTTGCCCAATGTATTCGACGATGAAGTCGCCCGGATAGTGGGTCTCGAACCAGTCGCGGTTCTCGAACGGGTAGTGCACCTGGGCGTACGGCATCGAGCCCGAATCGAACCACACGTCGAGCACATCCGGGATGCGCCGCATCATCGAACGCCCGGTCGGGTCGTCGGGGTTGGGCCGGGTCAGCTCGTCGATATACGGCCGGTGCAGATTGTCCGGGCGCACACCGAAGTCGCGTTCCAGCTCGTCGAGGCTGCCGTACACGTCGATACGCGGACAGGCAGGGTCGTCGGACTTCCACACCGGAATCGGCGTGCCCCAGTAGCGGTTTCGCGAGATCGACCAGTCGCGGGCGCCCTCCAGCCACTTGCCGAACTGGCCGTCCTTGACATGCTCGGGATACCAGGTGATCTCCTGGTTGAGTTCGACCATGCGGTCCCGGAACTCGGTGACTTTGACGAACCATGACGACACCGCCCGGTAGATCAGCGGGTTGCGGCACCGCCAACAATGCGGATAGGGGTGCTCGTAGGTTTCGTGCCGGATCAACACCGCGCCGTTGGCCTTGGCTGGACCGGTTCCGTGCTTTAGATCGCGGATGATCTGCGGGTTGGCATCGAAGACGTGCTGACCCTGGTAGTCGGGCGCGGTGGCGTCGAAGCGGCCGCTGGCATCGACCGGCGTGGCCGGGAGGATGCCGGCGGCGTCGGCGGTTGCCATGTCGTCCTCGCCGTAGGCCGGTGCCAGGTGCACGATGCCGGTGCCGTCCTCGGTGGTCACGAAGTCGCCGGCCAGCACCCGAAAAGCATTGGCGGAGTCCATGAAGTACGGAAACGGCGGCAGATACCGCATCCGCAGCAGATCGACGCCACGGTAGGTGGCCAGCACCTCGGGGTTCTCCCCCAGCTCGCGGGCGTAGGCGCCCAGCCGGGCCTCGGCCAACACGAAGCGACGATCGCCGGCCCGCACCTGCACATAGGTCATCTCGGGGTTGACCGCAACCGCCTGGTTGGCGGGCAATGTCCACGGCGTCGTGGTCCACACCAACAGGTAAGCGCCCGCCAATTCGCCGTCGGGCACGCGGAAGCCGACCGTGATCGCGGGATCCTGGCGGCTTTGGTAGATGTCGTCGTCCATCCGCAGCTCGTGGTTGGACAGCGGGGTTTCGTCACGCCAGCAATACGGCAGCACCCGGTAGCCCTCGTAGGCCAAGCCCTTGTCCCACAGCTGTTTGAACGCCCAGATCACCGACTCCATGTAGCTGGGGTCGAGCGTCTTGTAGTCGTTGTCGAAGTCGACCCAGCGGGCCTGACGGGTCACATAGGCCTGCCATTCGTCGGTGTAGCGCAGCACCGACTCCCGGCAAGCCTCGTTGAACGCCGCGATGCCCATGGCATCGATCTGCGATTTGTCGGTGATCCCGAGCTGCTGCTCGACTTCCAGTTCAGCGGGCAGCCCGTGGGTGTCCCAGCCGAAGCGGCGCTCTACCCTGTAGCCGCGCATGGTGCGGTATCGCGGCACGATGTCCTTGACGTAGCCGGTGAGCAGATGCCCGTAGTGCGGTAGGCCGTTGGCGAACGGCGGCCCGTCGTAGAACACGTACTCCGGGGCGCCGGCGCGGCGGGTGATGCTGGCCCGGAAGGTGTCGTCGGCGGCCCAGTAGTCGAGGACCTCGAGCTCTAATACCGGGAAGTCGGGCGCGCCACCGGCCAGCTTCGGATAGGCGTGCTCAGTCAAAGCGTCGTCTCCTGTGCCCCAGTGCCGGTTCGGCACTGCGTGCCTGCGTCAAGGCCGGGGACGACGCCGCGCTGGTGCGCGAGCGCCGCGGTACCACCCCGCTTGCCGCGCCGTGGCGTGGCCGCTCAATTAAGGCTGTGACGGGCCTACCCGTTCGGTTCTACTGGGCCTGGCTGGCTGTTCTTCCGAAGGCTCCCCGGTGATGGCCGGATCGATGCCGCTGCGTCGATTCTACGGACGGCGGCTGGCTGGGCGCTTCACGGGCAAGCCACACTTCATGAACCAGCAGCCACAAGTGCCACATGAGCACCGCAGAACCTCATGGCCCCAGTCGAAAATGCGATAGCGCATTACCCACCAGGCGAATCTCGCGGCACCAGTGATTCACCTGAGTGCCAAGGACCGCTAGCCGGGCGGTGATCAGCCGAGCGCGGCCTTTGCGTCGGCAAGGTTGTCGGCCCCCAGCACGAGGCGGGTATTGGTCGCGAGATAGGCGATGGCCAGGTTGATCTTCGCGTTTCCGAGCTTGTGGACGACCTCCGCGAGCGCGCCGGGACGGTCCTCCATGTCGAGAACGATTACCTCCTGCTCCTCGGCGATCTTGATTCCGGCACCCTGCAGTGCCTCGAACGCGGGAGTGGGATCCTGCACGAGTATGTGCACCTCTGCCTGGCCTCCGCCGCTGGTGAGTGCGCACAGGCCGGCGATATTGACTCCTCCCTTACCGAGCACGTCCCCGACATGAGCCAGCTCGCCGGGCTCGTCGTCCAGATAGAGCGTCAGATCAGTCGCCATGACACGCTCCCTTCGGGCTCACGGCCTGTTGTCCCGATCCCGACCATCGACGGAGCTTTGCTATCGGAGGGCGTGATGGCGCGTCGGGTCGGGCGAGGGTGGTATGTCAACGCTACTGCGGATAACGATGCTAGTTACGCCGATTTGCGTGCCCACACCGGCCGCAACCACGAGAGAGCAAACCTGGTCAACGCCACAAACGCCAAGAGGTTGCCTGGCCGCACCACTATGATGCGGCCGGGCAACCCCTTGGACCTAAAGCCCGCGGAGCGCGCGCGTCACGCCTGGGTAACTCGGCGTTCATCAGCCCAGGACCTCTAACAGTCCCACGCGCCACAGGGCCGCGTACAGCTGACGCACCGGAAGGCACAACAAGCGAGCGACGCCTTCCACCAGCGGGTCACCTCCGGCGCCGAACGGCTGGTCGTCGAGCCGCTTCGTCATTTTCTTCGGCGCGCGAGCGGTGGTCGCAGCCGACACTGCCCTCAGCTCCGGCGTACGGGCAGTGGTCGCGGGCACTCTCGTGTCTACGTCATCCCACAGAACAGCGGTCATGGTCGCCTCCTAGACGGAAATCAATCGAACACTTATGGACTGACTGTTCCGCCCCGTAAACGGTTCCGAACACACAAGCGATTGCTTGTGCCGGTGAGGCAACTCGCGTTTGCTAGCCCAACGTCTAGCTGGAAACGCCGTGCCGGAGACCGGATCGGGACGAAAAGCCCGGATATCGACCCGGACTAGAACTGGAACTCATGCGTCCCTCACCTCCTCGCGGCTACGACTCGTGCGGATACCCGCACACTTCACTGACAAGCAAGGAGCACAGAACCCGACGATTGTCGGAAAACCACACCCCACTCGTCAGAGCTTCGGCACCACACGGCGTATCCGGGAACACCGGAAGCCACCTGGGCTCAACCCTTAAGCCGGGAGGAGCTGTCCTGACCCTGGGCGTCTCTCGACGTTCGGGGTCAGTGGCCTATATCCGTGCAGACGCCTCGCCTAACGAGGTGCTTACGCCACCGATCATGCACGAACAAGTTGAGCGGGTCAATTTAATCCGGGCGGGTGTGTCCAGTTCTTAACGGATTCATGACGCGTTTGTAGGCTTTGATCGGTTGCGAACGGTCGCTACACGAGTTCGTGGTCGGCCAGCACCGGCCGCTCCATGACGTCCCGGAAGTGCGTGAAACTCCACGGCCAGGCGACGGGCACACCGCGGTCATCGAGGTACCAGCTGCGGCAGCCGGTCACCCACACGGTCTTCTTGGCCGCTTCCACCCGCTCGGCCTCGAAGCGGGTCGTCGCGTCGCGGCTGGCGCTGACCTGGCGGCACTCGCCGCGGTGGAGCAGCTCGATGAGCTGCATAAGATAGGCGACCTGCGCCTCGGCGACGTCGATCAAAGAAAAGTTGCCGACCGGCCCGTTCGGCCCGTTGAGCATGAACAGGTTGGGAAAGTCGGGCACCGAGACCGACAAGTAGGCGAACGGCCGCTGCCCCCACACATCGTCGAGGCGCACGCCGCCGCGGCCCACCACCTCCATCGGGCGCAAGAACCGGTCCACCCGGAAACCGGTGGCGAGCACGAGCACATCGAGCCGGTGCAGCTCACCGTCGACCGTACGTACCCCTTTGGCCTCGACTCTCTCGATGCGCTCGGTGACCAGGTGGGCATTGGGCCGCTGGATGGCTTGGTAGAAGTTCGGCGAGATGATCAACCGCTTGCACCCCGCCCGGTAATCGGGCCGCAGCTTCTCCCGCAGCTCGGGGTCGGTGACGTTGTCCTCGAGGTTGGCGAGGGCCGCCTTCTGCAGCATCTTCAGCGCGGGCGAGTCGGCGTCCACGACGGCGTTGGCGAAGCTCTCCACGAAGCCGGTGGCCAAATCGTGGCGCAACTGGGTCATCACCGCCGGGTCGGCCCGGTAGCGGGCCCGGTCGGCGTCGTCGATGGGCGGGTTTTGTACCGGCAGGACCCACTGCGAGGTGCGCTGAAACAGCTGCAATTCCCTCACAATGTCGGTCACGGCGCCAGTAATCTGCACCGCCGACGAACCAGTGCCGATCACCCCGAGCCGGGCACCGGCCAGCGGCATGCTGTGGTCCCAGCGGGCGCTGTGGAACACGCGGCCGGCGAACTCATCGAGCCCGCCGATATCGGGGTAGCGCGGGTGATGCAACACGCCGGTGGCGGCGATCACCACGTCGGCCTCGTCGCGTTCGCCGGTGGATGTTTCGACGCGCCAGCGACTTTCGTCGTACTCCAGGCGGCGCACTTCGCGGCTCAAGCGAATAGATTCGTCGACGCCGTAGCGGCGCGCGACGCCCTCGAAGTAGGCAAGGATCTCTGGCCCAGGCGCGAACGCGTGACTCCATTCCGGATTGGGGGCGAACGTGTAGGTGTACATGTGCGCCGGGACGTCACAGGCGATACCCGGATAGGTGTTCTCCCGCCAGGTGCCGCCGAGCCGGTCGGCCTTCTCGTACACCGTGACGTCGGTGAAGCCGGCCTCGCGCAGCCTGATGGCGGCCAGCACCCCGGCCATCCCGGCCCCGACGACGACGAAGCGCATGCTCAACTATCCCGGGGCCGCAGCCCGTCCAAGACGAGCGAAACGACGAAGTCCGCTACTTCGGCTGCGGTGACGCCGTCGTCGGTGGATAGCCGCCGGTGCGCCAGCTGGCCGATGAGCGCGGCCAGCGTGTACGCCACCATCCGCGGCGGGCCGGCCACCACCTCGCCGCGCTGTTGGGCGGCGACGATGAAGGTTTCGATGTCGTGGATAAACCGCTCATAGATGCCGCCGAGGTGTTTTTCGAACCGGTCGCCGAGGGCGTAGGCGTCGCGGAACAGCAGTTTGACGGTGGCCTTGTCGGCTTCGAAGAACTCGAAGGTGGCTTGCACCGCGGTGCGGAATGGCGCCTCGCCGTCGTCGGTTTGGCGCGACGCACCGACCGCGGCCGCTACGTGTGCGCGCAAGGCCTGCTCCTCGACGGCCATCAACGCGTGGAACAAGTCGTCCTTGGAGTCGAAATACCAGTAGATCGACCCGTAGGCAAGGCCGGCCTGCTTGGCGATGTCGGCGATGGTGGTGGCGTGAAAACCCTTGCGGGCGAAGACTTCTTTGGCCGCGGCCATGATCTCGTCACGCCGGTGCGACTTGTCCTCGTCGCTGACCGCGCGCCGCCGGCGCGTGCGGGTGCTGGCAGTCACCGCTCGACCAGCTGCTCGAGACGCCCGACGGCATCGATGAACTCGGAGACCATGTCGAGCACAACCGCGCGGGCCGGCCGTACCTTGTCCAGCGAACCGACGACCTGCCCGACGAAGTAGGTCGCCAGCTCACGGGCTTTCGCGCCCGGCTGGCCGGCGGCCTGGTTGATCCGCAGCTGCGGGTCGCCGATCAGCGCGCTCTGCAGCGGCATGCCCAGCGGCTCGGGGCTGTCCGGCCGCTCCCACTCGTCGGTCCAGGCGGTACGGAGCATCCGGGCGGGCTTGCCGGTCAGCGACCGGGACCGCACCGTGTCCGAGGAGGTGGCGGCCAGGAATTTGTCCTTGACCACCGGGGGCGTCTCGGCTTCCTCAGTAGTGAGCCACACCGACCCGCACCACACCCCTTCGGCGCCCAGGGCGAAGGCCGCCGCGATCTGGCGGCCACGGGCGATCCCGCCCGCGGCCAGCACCGGCACCGGAGCGACCGCGTCCACCACCTCGGGGACCAGCACCATCGTCGCCACCTCGCCGGTATGCCCGCCGGCCTCGGTGCCCTGCGCGACGATCAGGTCGACCCCGGCGGCGGCGTGCCGGATAGCGTGCTGGGTGGTGCCGGCCAGGGCGGCCACCACGACGTCGTTGGCATGTGCGCGCTCGACCAGGTCGGGCGGCGGCGGGCCGAGCGCGCTGGCGATCAGCCGGATTTTGTGGGCGAAGGCGACGTCGAGCAGCGGCTGGTAGCCCTTCGGCGAGATGTTGAGCGCGGCGCCGGGTGGCAAGGGCTCCGTGCCGCGCTGAATGCCATACCGGGCGAGCAGGTCGTCGACGAACGCCCGATGCTCCTGGGGCAGCAGCGCACACGCCTGCTGGGCGTCGATGCCGCCTTGCTCGACGCCCACGTACTTCGGCGGCAACAGCAGGTCCACACCGTAGGGCTTGCCGCCGGTCTGCTCCTCGATCCAGGTCAGCTCGGTCTGCAGCCGTTCGGGGCTGTGTGCGACGGCGCCGAGAATTCCGAAGCCGCCGGCGTTGGACACCGCGGCCACCACGTCGCGGCAGTGGCTGAACGCGCAGATCGGGAACTCCACACCGAGCAACTCGGCGGCTCTGGTCTGCATCTGCACGACGCTACGAGTTATTGATTGACGTGTCAATCTAATCCGGTAGGGTGCCGACTATGACCGAGCCGTTGACCGAGGAGCAGCAGCAAAAGCGCCGCCAGGCGGTGCGCGACCTGATGACAACGACACCGTTACTCGCCGGGCTCGGCATCGTCTTCGAGCGCTATGAGCCCGACGACGTCACCATCCGGCTGCCGTTCCGCGAAGACCTGACCAACGACGGCACCTACTTTCACGGCGGGGTGATCGCGTCGGTGATGGACACTGCCGGCGCCGCGACGGCCTGGTCGAATCACGACTTCGACAAGGGAATGCGCGCCTCCACCGTCGCCATAAGCATCCAGTACACCGGTGCCGCCAAGCGCTGCGACCTGCTCTGTCATGCCCGCACCGCCCGGCGGCGCAAGGAACTCACCTTCACCGAGATCACCGCGACCGACACCGACGGCAACATCGTCGCTCACGCCGTGCAGACCTACCGGATCGTCTGAGACCCACCGCGCGCCTAACAGCTGACGTCAGTCTGAGCAGTCGACGGCGACTTCAAGGGCTCCGCAGATGTCGCGCATCCGGGTGTCGGCAAGCCGACCGAGGCGGCTGACCAAGACTGCGACTGAGACACTTTCGACCGAGTCCAGGTTCACTGCCGAACGGCGGGGGATCGGGTCGATGCCGGGTTCAAGAACAACCTCGCTGGCGAGGCCCCGGATGGTCGTCGTGCACGGCGCGACGAGTGCGCGTCGAAGCCGCGGGATCGCCGCGTCGCGTGACAGGACAGCGACCGGGCGGCGGCCAACCTCCGCCATATCGCACCACCACACCTCACCGCGAGCCGGAAGCGCACTCACGAGGCGCCAGCTGCCCGCCGCCACGACGCCAGGTCGCCCCAGTCATCCGGCTCATCAACCGGGTGCTCGTCATAGGCGGCGTAGCTCGCGTCCACCTCGGCGGATCGGTGACGAGCGAGCAATGCCCTGAGGGCCTCGTCGATAAGGGCGGCGTCGGTGACCCCCGATCGCAGGCTGCGCGCCCTGCCGAGGAGCTCGGCGTCCACAGTGGTGCTCAACCGTATGCGGTTCATGCCATGAGTATGCCATCCCTGTGGCCCGCTAGCTGATTCGCCGAAGGCGCCAGCCATCTCACCAACGAAGCGCAGTGACAAACCGGGATTCGCCGGTCGGCGAGCGTGTACTCAGCCCGAAAAACCTCGCGATGGATGCACGCTCGGCGCAAGCTCACCGCGGTGCCCGGCCGTCGGGCGGCCAACTTTCGACGCCGTCCTCCAGCGGCACCTGGAGGCTATGGCCGATCGTGGTGATCATCTGCCACGCGCCGATGGCGGTGACGAGTTCGATGAGCACCGCTGGGTCGCTGAATTCGCGTTCGCAGGCCGCCCAGCTCTCGGCGCCGACCGCGCCGTCGCGCACGACGTCGTCGGTTGCCGCAAGCACCGCTCGTTCGGTGGGCCCGAACCCGCCGTATGTGTGCCAGTCGCGCACGCCGAGCAGATCGTCGGCCGACACACCGAGTCCCCGCGCGACGCGCCAATGTGCGGTCCACTCGTAGTCGGAAGCGGTGAGCCAGCCGATCCGCATGATGACCAGCTCCCGCAGCCGGGTGTCCAGGACACCGTGCCACAGCATGGTGGCCAGCAGGTCGTTGACGACGCGGGCCAGGCTCGGGTGGTTCAGCAGCACCTGGAAGATGGCCAGCTCGGCCATGTAATTGGGCACGCCCGCTTCGTCGGCGGCGGCCTTGGCCTCGTCAAGGGGCAGGCGGGGCACGCGGGCTTCGGTCATGGTGTGAGCACTCCGTGTACAGGCGGGACACCGTCGCGCTCGCCGGCCATGGTGGCGAGCAAATCCTCCGCGTCGTCGAGCCGCACGCAACGCCGCGGCAGGCTCTCGAACGGGTAGCGACCCGACGCCAGCAGCTCCAGCGCCGCCCGGTAGGCAGTGACGTCCACGCCCAGAGCGCCGGGGATCCGCAGCTCCTTGAGCACAACCATGTCGGGTGAGAATCCCGGAGCGCCAACACCGAAGCCTCGGGTGCTGGCGACGACGATGGTTCCCGCGGGCCGGGCGAGCGCGATCGCTTGTGCGAACGCCGTTGGCGCCCTGGCGGTTACGTCGACGACGACGTCGGCCAGCCCGCCGGTCGCTGTCGTCAGCGCGGCCACCGGATCGTCTTTAGCGACGTCGACGGCGAGGTCGGCTCCGAACTTGGAGGCCATCGCCAACCGGTCGGCGTCGCGGGGGCCCAGCCCGGTCACCATCACAAACCCGGCGCCGGCCTCCTTCGCTGCCGCTGCGGCGCACAGCCCCCGGATACCCTGCCCGAGCACCGCGACGACGTCGCCCGAGCCCGTTCCGGGAACCGTTGTCCCCCAGCGTATTCCGGCACCAAACGGGTTGAACAACGTCGCCACCACCGGGTCGAGCTCATCGGGCACCGGCAACACCATCGAGTCGGGCGCGAGGTATTGGTATTCGGCGTAGCCGCCCCACAGGCCTGGCGCGCGGTCCACTGGAATGAATCCGTACATGTCGGCGAGGCCGTGACGTTCGCAGCGGCGATACTCTCCCGCAAGGCAATTCGCGCACCGCCGACACGACTGGAATACCTCGACTGCCACCCGGTCGCCGGCAGCCACCCCCCAGCGCTGCGCTGCCCGCAGCCCGATGGCCTCGATGACCCCGACGGTCTCGTGGCCGGGAACGAACGCGAACCCGCCGGTGTACTCCTCATGGTCGGTCCCGCACAGCCCACACGCTGCCACCCGGACCAGCCCGTCGTCGTCACTCACGGTTGGTAGCGGAAATTCTCGGACGACCAGGCGGCGCGGCGCCTCCAACACCAGCGCCCGCGCCACGTCCGACATACCGGAACACTACGAAGCTGTTGACTGATGGGTCAATCGAGACGCCGGCCGGGTCTCCGCGCAAGAGTCAGTTTCTCGCGTCTACTGCGTGATCACATATTCGGAAATGCTTATTTTACAATTATTTATTAACACCAAAATACGATTCAAGACTTAACAGAACATTAAAGTAACTGAGCCCTCCAGCGGGCGGGAACCCTACAGTAACATCACGATTAGGTAACGGTCTGAAACCGAACACCTAGTTTTGCACGTGTATAGTAACGTCGCCTACAGCCAGGCTGCTGACGTACCACGAAAGCCGCAAGGGCGGAGACGGCATTAATTGACGTAGACGTAGGCACCCTGGTTAGTCAAGAGGGTTGCCACGCCTTGATTCAAGCACTGGACAAGGAAACTTAGTCGTTGCTGTGAGGAACCTTAATGGTTGCCTTCAGAATGATTAGTGATCGCGCGCATCGCTCAGCTTCCGTCTATTGTCTCTCCACTATGGGCACCGCACCCGTCACTCCGGTTGCAGTGATCGGCATGGCGTGCCGGCTTCCCGGAGGTATCGATTCCCCCGAGCGGTTCTGGGAGGCGTTGCTGCGCGGCGACGACCTGGTCACCGAGATTCCGCCCGACCGCTGGGACGCCGACGAGTACTACGACCCCGAACCCGGTGTGCCCGGTCGGTCGGTGTCGAGATGGGGGGCGTTCCTGGACGACGTCGCCGGCTTCGACTCCGAGTTCTTCGGGATCAACGAGCGGGAGGCGACCGCGATCGACCCGCAGCACCGCTTGTTACTGGAAACTTCCTGGGAGGCAATCGAGTACGCCGGCCTCACCCCGGAAGCAATCGCCGGCTCGCTGACCGGCGTGTTCGTGGGATTGACTCACGAAGACTACACGTTGCTGGCGGCCGATGCCCGCGCCCTGGAGGGGCCGTACGGGTTCACCGGCACCAACTTCAGCATGGCGTCCGGGCGGATCGCTTACGCCCTGGGGGTCCACGGTCCCGCAGTCACGATGGACACCGCGTGTTCTTCTAGCCTGGTCGCTTTGCATATGGCCTGCCGCAGCCTGCACAACGGTGACAGTGACCTGGCCCTCGCGGGCGGCGCCGCTGTGGCGCTGGACCCGCGGAAGTTCGCCTCGGGGTCGGCGCAGGGCATGCTGTCTCCCACCGGACGCTGTCATGCGTTCGACGTCGCGGCCGACGGGTTCGTGTCGTCTGAGGGTTGCGCGGTGGTGTTGCTCAAGCGGTCGGCGGATGCGCTGGCCGATGGTGACCGGATTCTGGCCGTGGTGCGTGGCACGGCCGCCAATCAGGACGGCCGCACGGTGAACATCGCCACACCGTCAGCTGTCGCGCAGACCGCGGTGTATCGGGCGGCGTTGGCTACCGCAGGGGTAGAGGCCCGCAGCGTGGGCATGGTCGAGGCGCACGGCGCCGGCACCCCGGTGGGTGACCCGATCGAATACGCCAGCCTGGCACAGGTATACGGCAGCGACGGCCCATGCGCGCTGGCCTCGGTGAAGACCAATTTCGGGCATGCCCAATCGGCCTCCGGAGCCTTGGGGCTAGTGAAGACGATCCTGGCCCTGCAGCACGGTGTGGTCCCCCAGAATCTGCACTTCACCCGGCTGCCCGATGACCTGGCCCGGATCGACACCAAACTGTTTGTGCCGCAGGCGAGCACACCGTGGCCCACCAACGGCCAGCACCCCCGACGGGCGGCGGTCTCGTCGTATGGGCTGTCGGGCACCAACGTGCACGCCATCCTCGAACAAGCACCAGAGACCGCATCGGACGAGGCGGCAGTCGGCTCTGCTACGGCGTCGCTGCTGTTCCCGCTGTCATCCACATCGGCCGACGAGCTGCGCCGAACCGCTGGCCGGCTAGCTGACTGGGTGCAAGCACATTCGGGCGAGGTGGCGTTACCGGATCTGGCCTACACCCTGGCACGTCGGCGTGCGCACCGCCCAGTGCGGACCGCCGTCATTGCGAGCAGCGGCCACGAACTGGCACAGGCTTTGCGGGAGGTCGCCGATGGTGACACTCCGTACGTGCCCGCGGTTGGGCAGGACGACCGGGGTCCGGTGTGGGTGTTCTCCGGGCAGGGTTCGCAGTGGGCGGCGATGGGCGCAGACCTGCTCACCACCGAGCCGGTGTTCGCCGCCGCCGTCGCGCAAGCCGAGCCGCTGATCGCCCGCGAGTCCGGGTTCTCGGTGACCAACGCGATGTCAGCACCCGAGATCGTGACCGGCATCGACCGGATCCAGCCCACGCTGTTCACCATGCAGGTCGCGCTGGCGGCCACCATGCGCTCCTATGGGGTGCGTCCGGGCGCGGTGATCGGGCATTCGCTGGGCGAGGCTGCGGCCGCCGTCGTCGCGGGAGCGTTATCGCTGGAAGACGGGGTGCGCGTCATCTGCCGGCGTTCACGGCTGATGTCCCGCATCGCCGGTGCCGGCGCCATGGCGTCGGTGGAACTGCCTGCCCAGCAAGTGCTTTCGGAGCTGATGGCTCGCGGCGTCGAGGATGTCGTGGTCGCGGTGGTGGCTTCGCCGCAGTCCACGGTGATCGGCGGTGCCACGCAGACGGTTCGCGATCTGGTCGCGGCGTGGGAGCAGCGCGACGTGATGGCCCGTGCGGTGGCCGTCGATGTCGCATCCCACTCCCCCCAAGTCGACCCGATCCTCGACGAGCTGACCGACGTACTCGCAGATCTCACCCCAATGACACCGGAAGTTCCCTACTACTCGGCGACCTTGTTCGACCCGTGCGAACGGCCGGTGTGCGATGGCGATTACTGGGTGGACAACCTGCGGCACACGGTGCGGTTCGCCGCGGCGGTGCAGGCGGCGCTCGAAGACGGGTATCGGATTTTCGCCGAGCTGGCGCCACACCCGGTGCTCACCCACGCCCTCGAACAGACCGCCCGCAGCCTCGACATGCCAATGGCCGCGCTTGCCGGCATGCGCCGCGAGCAAGAGCTGCCGCACGGGCTGCGCGGCTTCGTGGCAGATCTGCACAGCGCGGGCGCCGCAGTCGACTTCTCCTTGCTGTACCCCAGTGGACGGTTGGTAGACGCGCCGCTACCGACTTGGACGCACCGTCGGCTGCTATTGAGCCGCGACGGCCAGGAATCCCCCACACACGGCGGCCGCACCGTTGCGGTGCATCCGTTATTGGGCCCGCACGTGCGCCTGCAGGAGGAACCGGAGCGCCACGTGTGGCAGGGCGAGGTCGGCACCGCCGCACAGCCCTGGCTGGGCGACCACCAGATACGCCGTGTGGCTGTGCTTCCGGGGGCGGCTTACTGCGAGATGGCATTGGCCGCCGCGCGCGCCGTGCTAGGCGAGGCGTCTGAGGTCCATGACATCCGCTTCGAGCAGGCCCTACTGCTCGATGAGCAGACCGCGGTGGGCGCGGTCGCGTCGATCGCCTCACCGGGCGTCGTCAACTTCACCGTGGAAACCAGCCAGGAGGGCGGACAAGTGCGGCAGGCGGCCGCGGTGCTGCATGCCGCCGAGAAGGACCAACCTCCTGCGCACGACTTGGCCGCGCTACTCGCAGCCCACCCGCGCCGCGAAGAGGCCATCGAGGTGCGAAAGCGCCTGGATACCCGCGGCGTTCAGTACGGTCCGGCTTTCACCGGTCTGACTGCCGTGTGCACCGGCCACAGCGATGTCGGCACCGTGTTGGCCGAGGTCGCGCTACCCGGCCCGATCCGTTCACAACAGGATGCGTATGGTGTGCACCCAGCGCTGCTGGATGCCTGTTTCCAGTCCGTCGAAGCTCATCCGGACGTCCAGGCTCTCGGTCGGGACGTGCTGGCGTTGCCGCTGGGGATCCATCGGCTACGCGCCCACGGTCCTACCCGCAACGCCCACTACTGCTACACGCGGGTGACCCGAGCCGACGCCGCCGGCGTCGAGGCCGACCTCGACATCTTGGACCAGCGCGGAACGGTGCTGCTCGCCGTGCAAGGGCTGCAATTCGGCACCGGGGCATCCGAGAACGGCCACGACGATCGGGTGCTGAACGAGCGGCTGCTCACCATCGAATGGCGGCAGCGTGAATTACCCGAACTCCCCCACGCCGCCGCCGGAGCGTGGCTTTTGATCAGCACCACCACAACCACCGCCGATGTGGTGGCCACCAAGCTGACCGATGCGTTGAAAGCCCATGGCGCGCAATGCACCAGCATGTGCTGGCCACACCAAGCCGGCTATTCATCGAACGGGGAACAGCTTGGAAGCCGTCTGCGTGCCGGTGAATTCACCGGTGTGGTGATCCTCACGGGACCGCGGAGCGGCGACCCGGACGAGCAGTGTGCGCTGCGGGGCCGCGAGTATGTACAGCACTTGGTACGCACCGCCCGCGAGTTGCCGGACATCCCGGGCGAACCGCCTCGTCTGTACGTCGTGACCCGCAATGCCCAGACGGTGGTGGCCGGCGACCGGGCCAACCTGCGGCAGGCTGGGCTGCGTGGTTTGATGCGCGTGATCGGCACCGAGCATCCGCACTTGCGTGCCACCCAAATCGACATGGACGAGGACACCGATGCCGAGCAGCTGGCGCGCCAACTGCTGGGCGGCGCGGAGGAGGACGAGACCGCCTGGCGCAACGGGCAGTGGTATGTGGCGCGGTTGGGCCCCACTCCGCTGCGCCCCGAGGAGCGGCGCAGCACCGTCGTGGACCACGAGCACGAAGGGATGCGCCTGCAGATCCGCACACCCGGTGACCTGCAAACGATGGAACTCGTTGCGTGCGACCGGGTTCCGCCGGGGCCAGGGCAGATCGAGGTGGCGGTCACCGCATCCAGTGTCAACTTCGCCGACGTGCTTGTCACGTTTGGCCGCTACCCCGCCTTCGAGGGGCGGCTGCCGCAATTGGGCACCGATTTCGCCGGCGTGGTGACCGCGGTCGGACCCGATGTGACCGATCACCAGGTCGGCGATCATGTCGGGGGCATCTCCCCCAACGGCTGCTGGGGCACGTTCCTCACCTGCGACGCCAACGCCGCCGTCACGCTGCCGGCTGGGCTGGCCGATGAGCAGGCGGCGGCGGTGACCACCGCGCACGCCACCGCCTGGCACGGTCTGCACGAGCTGGCCCGGATCAAGCGCGGTGATCGGGTGTTGATCCATTCCGCGACGGGTGGGGTGGGGCAGGCGGCGATGGCGATAGCCCAGGCCGCTGGTGCCGAGATCTTCGCCACCGCAGGCAGCGAGCAGCGTCGACAATCGTTGTGCGACATGGGTATTGAGCACGTTTACGACTCGCGCAGTCTTGAGTTCGCCGAGCGGATCCGCCGTGACACCGACGGGTATGGCGTGGACATCGTGCTCAACTCGGTGACCGGCGCCGCCCAGCGCGCGGGGCTGGAATTGCTGGCGCTCGGTGGACGGTTCGTCGAGCTCGGCAAACGCGATATCTACGGCGACACCCGGTTGGGGCTCTTCCCGTTCCGGCGCAACCTCTCCTTCTACGGCGTCGACCTGGGATTGCTGTCCTACAGCGACCCGGAGCGGCTGCGCGACCTGCTGAAGACGGTGTACCAGCTCACCGCCGACGGTGTGCTGCCGATGCCGCAAAGCACGCACTACCCGCTGGCCGACGCGGCCACCGCGATCCGGGTGATGAGCGCCGCCCAGCACACCGGCAAGCTCGTGCTCGACGTGCCGCACACCGGGTGCAGCCGCGTGATGGTGCCTCCGGAGCAGGCTCGGATCTTCCGCCGCGACGGCGCCTACCTCATCACCGGCGGCCTGGGGGGGCTGGGGCTGTTCCTGGCCGAGAAGATGGCCGCCGCCGGCTGTGGCCGCATTGTGCTCACGTCGCGTTCGCAGCCAACGCCCAAGGCGCTGGAGACCATCGAGCTGATCCGGGCGATCGGCGCCGACGTCGTGGTGCAGTGCGGCGACATCGCCGCACCTGGCACGGCCGAGCGGTTGGTGGCCGCGGCGACCGCCACCGGGCTGCCGGTGCGCGGGGTCCTACACGCCGCGGCGGTGGTCGAAGACGCCACGCTCGCCAACATCACCGACGAGCTGATCGAGCGTGACTGGGCGCCCAAGGTCTACGGCGCCTGGAACCTGCACACCGCAACGGCCGATCAGCCGTTGGACTGGTTCTGCTCGTTCTCCTCGGCAGCCGCGCTGGTGGGCTCGCCCGGTCAGGGCGCCTACGCCGCGGCCAACAGCTGGCTGGACGCTTTTTCCCACTGGCGGCGCGCCCAAGGCCTACCGGCGACCGCAATCGGGTGGGGAGCGTGGGCGGAGATCGGGCGCGCCACCGCCCTGGCAGAAGAGGCCGATGCCGCCATCGCTCCCGACGAGGGTGCTTATGCGTTTCAGGCACTGCTGCGCCATAACCGCGGCTACACCGGGTATGCGCCGATCACTCATGCACCTTGGTTGACCGCCTTCGCACAGCGCAGCTCCTTCGCTGAAGCCTTCCGGACTACGGGACAAAGCTCAACGGGCACAAGCAAATTGCGTGCCGAACTCAACGAGCTTCCCCGCGACGAGTGGCCCACCCGGCTGCGGCGTCTGATCTCCGAACAGGTCAGCCTGATCCTGCGTCGCAGCGTAGACCCGGACCGTCCGCTCTCCGAGTACGGCCTGGATTCGCTGGGCAGCCTCGAACTGCGTACCCGCATCGAAACCGAAACCGGAATCCGTATCACCTCCACGGACATCACCACCATTCAAGGTTTGGCGGTGCACCTGTGCGACAAGCTGGCCCCCGCGGAGGCCGCCTGACATCGAAGAGTCCACAGACGTAGAGGGAGGGAAAGGTGCTTGACGTAGGGAAAGTGGTAGTCGGATCAGTCCACGATTGGGCGCCGGACTCAGGCTCCGTCGTGTCGTGGAACCCCTCCCCTGCGGCGCTCGCGAAAGCCCTGCAGGCGCCGACAAGTGCTGTGCCGGCCAGCTATATGCAAGCCGAACACATTCGTACCTATTGCGAACATGCGGCCCGGGGTCTCGATATGGCACGGCTGTGCATTTTCTGCTGGGACATACCCGGTCGGTGCGATATCCGTGCCATGACGTACGTCATCAACGCGCACCTTCGTCGCCACGACACCTATCGCAGCTGGTTCGAACACACTGACGGCGAACACATACTGCGACGGACCATCCCCGATGCCGCCGATCTTGAACTTGTCCCGACCAAGCATGGCAAGATGACACCGGAGCAATGGCGAAACCATATACTGGCTACCCCGAATCCGTTGCAGTGGGACTGCTTCCGCTTCATGCTTATTCAGCACGCAGACCACTTCACATTCTGCGTGATTGTCGATCATCTCCACATCGACGCCATGTTTGCCGGCACGGTATTCATGGAGATTCATCTGATGTATGCCGCCCTGGTGAGCGGCCGAGCACCCATCCGGCTGGCAGTGGCGGGTAGCTACCACGACTACTGTGTCCGGCAGCACCAGTACACATCCGCGCTCACCGTAGACTCCCCAGAGGTGCGCGCGTGGGTTGAGTTCTTCGAAAACAACGACGGAGCCCTTCCGGAGTGCCCGCTCCCACTCGGCGATGGATCGGGGTCTTCCGACCTAATGAGCGCACAGCTGCTGGACGAGCGACAGACAGCCGGATTCGAATCCGCGTGCATGGCAGTGGGCGCCCGTTTCAGCGGTGGTGTGTTCGCCTGCGCGGCCCTCGCAGAATACGAGTTGACCGGCGCTGAAACATATTACGGACTTATCGCCACCGATACGCGCCGCACTCCAACGGACTTTATGACAACGGGTTGGTTCACCGGTTTCGCTCCGATCACCGTTCCCGTCGCCGCGTCGTCCTTCAGTGATACCGTCCGCGCCGCGCAGGCGTCCTTTGATTCGGGTAGAGATTTGGCAAACGTGCCGTTCGCTCGCGTGCTGGAATTGGTGCCGTGGCTAAGGCGACCGCAACGGCGTGTTCCCTTGACGTTTTACCTCGATGCCGGGATTCCTCCCCTTTCCGCTCTCGTCCACTCTAATTTGGACGGCGCGAATGCCAGGGCCTACCACGACGGCGGGGTTCCGGCTCAATTCGATATACGGGTTAATCGGCTTGAGAAAGAAACCCAGGTGATCGTGTTGTTCCCAAGCAATACGGTCGCCCGTGAATCGGTTACCCGCTATATAGCGACGCTGAAATCCGTGTATGCCCGCGTCGCCGAGGGCCGCGACGCAGTGGCAGCCCTGCGCCACGCCGCTCGGGTCTGATTGCGTTGAGATTCAAGATGTAGGAGCTCACTTCTCGGGGCGAGGGATTCGCATGAAGGTCGAGACACCGGATTCGCCAACACCGGCGGTTCGTGGTGAGCGTTTTAAGCGTGTACGCCTGCCTGCGTTGCGTTCCCGAGTGGCACGCCCGGGTTTCACCTCGACGAGTCGGTCACGGCGGATGGGCCCGACTGACGTAGCCGCAGCTGGGGGCATCTTCCAACGGCTAGGCGATGTGGTAGTGCACCGGCCGCTGGTCGTTATCGGCTTGTGGATCGCGCTGGTGGCCGTGCTAACGCTGACGTTGCCACCGCTCGCAGTGATAGCCGGACAACGTCAGGCACCCATGCTGCCGGACAACGCCCCGGTGATGGTGACGTCCCGAGAGATGACCGAGGCGTTTCACGACAAGGGATCAGACAACATCCTGTTGGTCGTCCTGACCGACGAAAGAGGGTTGGGGCCCGCCGACGAAAAGACCTACCACACACTGGTCGACAAGCTAAGCCAAGACACGCGCGACGTCGTGACAGTGCAGGACTTCCTCAACACACCGCAAGTGCGAGAGGTGTTCACCAGCAAGGACAACAAGGCCTGGTATCTACCGGTTGGCCTCACCGGTGCGGCGGGCTCACCCCAAGGCCGGTTGGCATACAAACATGTCGCTGACCTTGTCAAGAAGACGGTCGCGGGTTCGACGCTGACCGCCAACGTGGCCGGACCCGCGGCCACCGTCGAGGACCTCACCGCCATCAGTGAGCGAGATCTGCATCTGATCGAGGCTGGGACCACGATCATGGTGCTCCTCATCCTGCTGATGGTTTACCGCAACCTGATCACCATGCTGGTGCCGTTGATCACGATCGGCATATCCCTGGTGACCGCGCAGGGTGCGTTGTCTGGGTTTGTCGAACTGGGCCTGGGCGTTTGCAGCCAAACCGTTGTCTTCATGAGCGCGGTGATGTTCGGCGCCGGAACCGATTACGCCGTCTTTTTGATTAGCCGCTATCACGACTACGTGCGGCTCGGCGCGGATTCGGATCAAGCGGTGACGCGGGCCTTGATGTCCATTGGCAAAGTGATCACCGCGTCGGCGGCCACCGTCGCTGTCACCTTTCTCGCGATGATCTTCACCAAATTGCCGGTGTTTTCCACAGTCGGTCCGGCATTGGCGATTGCGATCGCTCTGGCGTTCCTGGCGGCGGTCACCTTGCTGCCAGCCATCCTCGTGCTCGTCGGACGACGTGGTTGGATCAAACCGCGACGCGACCTCACCAGACGTTTCTGGCGGCGTTCGGGGATACGCATTGTGCGCCGCCCCAAAACCCATCTGGTCGCCAGTTTGATCGTGCTCATCATTCTGGCCGGCTGCGCGGGCCTGGCCCGCTACAACTACGACGATCGCAAGACCCTGCCGGGCTCGGTCGAGAGCCAAGTGGGATACGCCGCGATGGCTCGCCACTTCCAGTTGGACTCAATCATTCCCGAGTACCTGTTCGTTCAGTCGCCACATGACTTGCGGACCCCGAAAGCCCTCGCCGACCTGGAGCAGATGGCTTCGCGGGTAAGTCAGCTGCCCAATATCGCGATGGTCCGGGGCATCACCAGGCCGATGGGCGAATCGCTGGAACAGGCCAGGTTGGCCTACCAGGCCGGCGAGGTGGGCAACAAGCTCGGCGACGCGTCCCAACAGATCAACGCCCACACCGAAGACCTCAACATGCTGACCCACGGAGCCGACGAGCTGGCCAACGCCCTCGGCGACGTACGGAACCAAATCGATCAATCCGTGGCCGGTATCCGTGGTCTGGTCGACGCTCTCACGTTCCTGCAGAACAACTTCGGCGGGCAGAAGACGTTCGACGAAATCGACAACGCGGCCAAACTCGTCACCAGCATGCGTTCGCTGGGGCAAACCTTGGGCGTGAACATCGCTGATGTCAACGACACCGTCGGCTGGGCCGGCCCTATCCTGAATGCTCTTGATGCCAGCCCGGTCTGCGCTGCCGATCCGGCCTGCGTCACTTCTCGCGGCCAGTTGCAGCGCCTGGTCGCCGCACGGGACGCCGGGGCCTTCGACCAGATTGCGGACCTGGCCCGGCAGCTGCAATCGACACAGGGCACGGACACCCTGGAGTCAACGGCACACGGCTTGCGGCAAGCACTCAACACCGCCGCCAGCGCCATGCGGTCGCTGGCCGGCAGCGATCCCGGCGGCGTGCCGTCCCGCATAGCTACCCTGCAACAGGGCGCCAATCAACTCGCCGAGGGCAGCCGGCGATTGGCCGACGGCGTGCAAGAGCTGGTCGACCAGACCAAAAAGATGGGCGCAGGCCTGGGCGATGCGTCGGGATTTCTGCTGGCCATGAAGTACGACGCGTCATCACCCACGATGGCGGGGTTCTACATTCCGCCGTTCGTGCTGACTCAGGATGACTTCAAGAAAGCCGCCGGAATCTTCATCTCGCCCGACGGGCACGCGGCGCGGTACTTGATACAAACCAAACTGAATCCGTTCAGCGTCGCCGCCATGGATCAGGTCAACTCGATCACCGACACCGCCCGGAAGGCTCAACCGAACACCGCGCTGGCAGACGCCAAGATATCGTTGGCGGGCGCCTCCACTGGGCTTCGCGACATTCGCGACTATTACAATAACGACCTGCGGTTCATCGTCGTCGCGACCATCGTCATTGTGCTGCTGATCCTGATCGCCCTGCTGCGAGCGATCGTTGCACCGGTATATCTGATCTGTTCGGTGGTGATTTCCTACATGTCGGCGCTCGGCATCGGCGTCATCATGTTTCAATTCATACTCGGCCAAGAACTGCATTGGAGTGTACCCGGACTGACCTTCATCATATTGGTCGCTGTGGGTGCTGATTACAATATGCTGCTCATTTCCCGGATCCGTGACGAGTCGCCGCACAGCGTGCGTTTCGGCGTCATCCGCACCGTGGGCTCCACCGGCGGCGTGATCACCGCGGCGGGCCTCATCTTCGCCGCCTCGATGTTCGGCCTGCTGTTCGCCAGCATCAGCATGATGGTGCAGGCCGGTTTCGTACTTGGCATGGGGATTCTGCTTGACACCTTCCTTGTGCGCACCGTCACGGTGCCGGCCATTGCGGCCATGGTCGGCCGGGCAAATTGGTGGCCGTCACGATTCCGTCGGCGGCGGCAGTTACCGGCGCGGCTGCATTCACCGGTTAAGCGCGCAGCAGGGGTACCGACGCCTCACATTTCAAGCCGCGGTGTGCAGACCCGGGTGGCCGTGCCGCCGAGCGTTGTCAACCGCCACCGTAATCGCCCTCACCAGACTGAGGAACAGGTCCACGCTCTACCGCTATTCGGTACGGATGGCGTGCCAAACCAGCTCCCCACGAACGGACTGGAAACGGCGGTCGATGCCCAGATGACGGCTAACGGCCAACACTCACCAGAAACCAACGGCCGGCAACCGCTGGAAGCCAACGGCGAACACGCAGCCCATACCAACGGTAAACACCGAGCAGAAATCGACGGCGAACAGCCTGTCGAAGAAAGTTGAGCAATGACCGATACCCCAGACCTCGCCTACACGAAGTACTAGGTTTCGCCGATGATGAAATTTGCCCTGGCAATCCATGGAAGTCGCGGCGATGTCGAGCCGTGCGCGGCAGTCGGTGTGGAACTGCGACGCCGGGGCCACGAAGTGCGCATGGCGGTCCCGCCCGACCTGGTTGGCTTCATCGAGTCGGCCGGGCTTGCTGCGGTCGCCTACGGGCCGGACTCCCAAAAGATGCACGACGAGGATTACGT
>Ga0187766_10000072_pt1 | contig 47715 bp, 46 predicted proteins | sample 0216_QUI02_MP05__4_FD_132971 | JGI IMG/M metagenome (GOLD analysis project Ga0187766, IMG submission 132971) | Tropical peat soil microbial communities from peatlands in Department of Meta, Colombia - 0216_QUI02_MP05_20_MG | ecosystem: Environmental > Terrestrial > Soil > Wetlands > Peat ... | reverse complement strand
TGTCGAATGCGAAGACCCAGTGGGCGACTGGGAAGTAGACGAATGTCGCCCACAGTCCGGCGAACAGCATCCAGCTGCCGAACTTCAACCGGTCGGCCACCGCTCCGGAGATCAACGCGACCGTGATGATCGCGAACATCAGCTGGAAGGCCACGTAGACGACGTGCGGCACGGTGCCCGCCAACGGGATCTGCACCGCCGCGGTCTGCGTGCTCGGATCCGCAGCACCAGCGTTGACACCGATGAGGCCCTTCAGGCCCCAGTATTCGGTCGGTTTGCCGGCGATGTTGCCGACGTCGTCGCCGAACGCCAGCGAATAGCCGTAGAGCACCCACAGCACCGTCACCACGCCCATCGCGCTGATGCTCATCATGAGCATGTTCAGGACGCTCTTGACGCGGACCATCCCGCCGTAGAAGAAGGCCAGGCCGGGCGTCATCAACAGCACAAGCGCGGAACTCGCGAGCATCCACGCGGTGTCGCCGGTGTTCGGCATCCCCATCGTCGGGAATTGGTCCACGGGCGCCAACCTCCTTCGCCGAACCCACCATCGCCTGAGGTTTGACCGACGGCCTGGTGAGACAATGCGCAGTGGTTGTTTCCGCTCCGACGCCTCCGAGTTTCGCCGAAGTTACGGAGTGCTCACATTGTTAGTTGGTCACCCGAGCAGGGCGTCGACGAAGGCGGCCGGCTCGAACGGGGCCAGGTCGTCCGGTCCTTCGCCGAGTCCCACCAATTTCACCGGCACGCCGAGCTCCTGTTGGACGCGAAAAACGATGCCGCCTTTGGCCGTTCCGTCCAACTTGGTCAGCACCGCGCCGGTGATGTCGACCACGTCGGCGAACACCCGCGCTTGCGCCAGCCCGTTCTGGCCGATGGTCGCGTCGAGCACCAGCAACACCTCGTCGACCGCGGCACGTCGGGTCACCACCCGTTTGACTTTGCTGAGTTCGTCCATGAGCCCGGTCTTGGTGTGCAGCCGGCCAGCGGTGTCGATGACGACGACGTCAGCGCCGGTGGCGATTCCCTCGTCGACGGCGTCGAACGCCACCGACGCCGGGTCGGCGCCCTCGGCGCCGCGCACCACGTCGGCACCCACCCGGGCCGCCCAGGTCTGCAACTGATCGGCGGCGGCAGCCCGGAAGGTGTCGGCCGCGCCCAGCACGACGCGCCGGCCGTCGGCCACCAGCACGCGCGCCAGCTTGCCGACGGTGGTGGTTTTTCCGGTGCCGTTGACACCCACGACCAGCAGCACCGATGGGTGGTCGGCATGCGGCAGGGCGCGGATGGAGCGGTCCATGTCTGGTTGCAGCTCGCTGATCAAGACGTCGCGCAGCACCGCCCGCGCGTCGGCCTCGGTGCGCACGTTTGCGCTGGCCAGCCGACTGCGCAGCCGCGACACCAGCGACGCGGTGGCCACCGGGCCCAGATCGGCCACCAGCAGGGTGTCCTCGACTTCCTGCCAGGAGTCCTCGTCGAGGTCGCCGCCGCCGACCAACCCCAGCAGGCTGCGCCCCAGCGTGTTCTGCGACCTGGCGAGCCGTCCGCGCAGTCGTTCCAGTCGGCCTTCGGGTGGTGAGATGACACTGAGATCGGGAGCCGCCGGCGCCGGGGGCGTAATGATATCGGGCTCGGGCAGCCGAACATCGGCGATCGGGCGCGTGGGCGCGTCGCGCGGGACGGTGGCGTCGTCGCCCACAGCTGGCAGCCCGGTGGTGTCGATCCGGTCCGCTGGCTGCACCGCCGGCGGTGTCTGGCTGAGGGTGATACCCGACGACGTGGTGTACCCGCCCGCGGGTCCACGAGCGGAAAGCTTGATCCGGCGCCGGCGGTAAAGCGCCAAGCCCAGGATCAGCGTGGCGATGATGACGAGAACGGCGACGACCGCGATTGCGATCCACAGATCTTGCGACATACCGCCATTGTTTCAGGGACGCGACGCTCGGCGGAGCGGCCCCCGGGAAACTACGACACAGGCCCGGGGACAAGACGTTCAGCGGAGCGGGCCCCGCTACGTCTGATTGCCCGGCTCCTCCTCGGGCCGTGCCGGCCCGCATCGTCGCCGAGCTATCCGGCGCTGCTGACCAGCTGATCCACCTGCTGACCGCGCATCCGCTGCGAGATCACCGCGGTGATGCCGTCGTCCTGCATGGTCACGCCGTAGAGCGCATCGGCGACTTCCATCGTCGGCTTCTGGTGAGTGACGATGATGATCTGCGATTGGGCCCGCAGCTGTTGGAGCAGGCCGAGCAGCCGGTGCAGGTTCACGTCGTCAAGCGCGGCCTCCACCTCGTCCATGACGTAGAACGGCGACGGGCGGGCCCGGAAGATCGCCACCAGCATCGCCACCGCCGTTAGCGCCTTCTCGCCGCCGGACAGCAACGACAGCCGTTTGATCTTCTTGCCGGGCGGACGGGCCTCTACCTCGATGCCGGTGGTGAGCATGTCGTCGGGGTCGGTCAGCCGCAGCCGCCCCTCTCCGCCGGGAAACAGCGCGGCGAACACCTCGCGAAACTCGCGCTCCACATCGGCGAAGGCGTCGCTGAACACCTGCAGGATGCGGGCGTCGACATCGGCGACGACAGCGAGCAGATCCTTGCGGGCGGCCTTGACGTCCTCGAGTTGGGTGGACAGGAAGTTATAGCGCTCCTCCAGCGCGGCGTACTCCTCCAGCGCCAGCGGATTGACCCTGCCCAGTTCGGCCAGCTCACGCTCGGCTCGTTTGGCCCGGCGTTCCTGGGTGGCCCGGTCGAACGGCATCGGTGCGGGTGCGATCACCTGCTCGCCGCGGACGCGGGCCTGCTGGTATTCAGCCAACTCGAGCTCCGTCGGCGGCAGCGCGATCTGCGGACCGTATTCGGCGATCAGGTCAGCCGGCGCCATCCCGAACTGCTCGAGCACCATCTGCTCGAGCTGCTCGATGCGCAGCGCCGCCTGGGCTTTGGCCACCTCGTCGCGGTGCAGCGACTCGGTGAGCGCGGCGATCCGGGCGCCCAGCGTGTTCACCTCGTCGCGGACCGCGGTCATCGCCACCGAACGCTGGTGGCGTTCGGCGGCCAGGGCGTCACGCTTCCGCGAAGCCGCGCCGACCACCTGGTCCAGCCGCTGTGCCAGCAGCCGCCCGCAATCGGCCACCGCCGCGGCCACCGCGGCTGCGTGCTCTCGCGCGGCGCGGGCCTGCTGGGCGCGCAGCCGCGCCTCGCGTTCAGCCGCGGCTGCGCGACGCAGCGAATCCGCCCGCCCGCGAACGGCATTGGCTCGTTCCTCGGCGGTGCGTAGCGCCAACCGGGCTTCCACCTCGGCGGCGCGGGCGGCCTCGGCCGCGGCGGCGATCTGCTGACGGTCGACGGGCTCGCTCGCGAATTCGTGTTGGGTTTGTTCGGCGTTGCGCAGCCGGGCCTCGAGTTCGCCGAGCTCCTCGAGCGCCTGGGAGCGGCCGACCTCCAGTTCGTCGCGCTGCCGCAGCAGCCTGCGCCACTCCTCGTCGGCGGTGCGGGCCTCCTGGCTCAGCCGTCCCAGCTGCTCGTAGATCGCCGAGATGGCGGCGTCGGACTCGTTGAGCGCGGCCAGCGCCTGCTCGGCGGCGTCCTGACGCGCGGCTTGCTCGGTCAGCGCGCCGGACAGCGCCGCGCTCAGTTGCGCGCCCTGCGCCTCCGCGACAGCCAGCTCAGCGCGGGCCTTCTCGACCTCCGAGGTGAGCTCTAGCGTCGACGGTTTGCGGTCGGAACCGCCGCTCACCCAGCCGGCGCCCACCAGATCACCGTCGAGGGTCACCGCACGCAGCTGGGGACGAGCGGCCACCAGATCCAACGCTTCGGCCAGCTCATTGACTACCGCGACGCCGGAGAGCATGGCGATCATGGCACCGCGCAACCGTGGTGGCGCCTCGATCAGATCCAGCGCCCAGCGGACGCCGTCGGGCAGCGCGGCGGGCGGCGCCGGCTCATCGGCCGGCCAGTCGCCCAGCACAATGGCCGCGCGTCCCCCGTCGGCTTCCTTGAGCGCGGTAACCGCGGATCGGGCCGCGCCCAAACTATCCGCGGCCAGCGCGTCGGCTGCCGAGCCGAGTACCGCAGCCAGCGCCGCCTCATAACCCGAGCGCACCTTAACCAGCTTGGCGATCGACCCCAAAAGCCCTGCGCCACTGCGGTTCTGGGTGAGCCACGCGGCTCCGTCCTTTTGTTCGAGCCCGACCGACAGGGCGTCGATGCGGGCTCGCAGCGACGCCACCTGGCGTTCGGCGCCGCGCTCGGCGGATTGCAGTTCGGCAACGCGCTCGTCGGCCAGCCGCAGCGCCGCCACCGTCCGCTCGTGGTGCTCATCGAGCCCGACCTCGCCCTGATCGAGCTCACCGACACGGCCCTGCACGGTTTCGAACTCCGCCCGGGCCTGCCGCGCGCTGGCCGCTGCCTCCTCGATGCGCTCGGACAACCGGGTGACGGTGTCGTCGATCGATTCGACCCGCGCCCGCATGGTCTCCACCTGACCGGCCAGCCGGGCCAGGCCCTCGCGCCGATCGGCCTCCGCGCGGACCGCCGCCATGTGGGCCTTTTCGGCCTCGGCGGCGCTGCGCTCACGGTCGGCCAGCTCCGTGCGGACGGCCTCCAGGCGGGCGCGCGCCGCGGTCAGCTCCGCCAGTAGCTGCTGCTCGGCGGCCGCCACCTGCTGGGCCTCGGCCTCCAGCGCGTCCGGGTCCGCCCCGCTGGCCGCGGGCGGCTCGACATCGAAATGCTGGGCACGCTCACTGGCGATGCGCACCGTGGCGCTCACCCGTTCGGACAGCGCAGACAGCCGAAACCAGGTCTGCTGGACCGATTCGGCTCGTTCGGACAGCGCGGCCAGCGCTGCCTCGTGTGCCGCCAGCTCCTCGGACGCCACCGCCAGTCGGGCGGCGGCCTCGTCATGCTCGCGGCGCAGCGCCGCCTCGGCGTCGTTCGTTCCATCCAACTCGGCCTGCCGGCTGACCAGGTCATCGGCGGCCAGCCGCAACCGGGCGTCGCGCAGATCGGCCTGGATGGTGGCTGCCCGTCGGGCCACCTCGGCCTGGCGGCCCAGCGGTTTGAGCTGGCGGCGCAGTTCGGTGGTCAGATCGGTGAGCCGGGCCAGGTTTGCTGACATCGCGTCGAGTTTGCGCAGGGCTTTTTCTTTGCGCTTGCGGTGCTTGAGCACACCGGCGGCTTCTTCGATGAACGCCCGGCGGTCCTCGGGCCGCGACTGCAGGATCTCTTCCAGCTTGCCCTGCCCGACAATGACATGCATCTCCCGGCCGATACCGGAGTCGGACAGCATCTCCTGAACATCCATCAAACGGCAACTGCTGCCGTTGATTTCGTATTCGCTGGCGCCGTCGCGGAACATCCGGCGGGTGATCGACACCTCGGAGTATTCGATCGGCAGCGCATTGTCGGCGTTATCGACGGTGACAGTGACCTCGGCGCGGCCCAGCGGGGCGCGCGACGAGGTGCCGGCGAAGATGACGTCTTCCATCTTGCCGCCGCGCAGCGTCTTGGCGCCCTGCTCCCCCATTACCCAGGCCAACGCGTCGACGACATTGGATTTGCCCGAGCCGTTGGGTCCGACGACGGCGGTGATGCCCGGCTCGAACCGCAGAGTCGTCGGCGAGGCGAAGGACTTGAAGCCCTTCAGCGTCACGCTCTTGAGGTACACGACCTGCCAGACTACCGGCGGTCAGAGCCGCAACGGGCTAGGCCCGATGGCCCGGCTCCTCCTCGGGCCGCACAGCGGCCAGCATCGTCGCCGAGCTAGCGCGCGGTGAAGCCGCGGATCGGTTCGCCGGCCTGCGACCAGTCGGCGACCACCTTGTTGACGTGACCGGGTGTGGAGCCGCTCTGCAGCAGGCTCAGCAGCTTGTCGCATGCGTCGCGGGGCCCCTGGGCGACCACCAGCACCCGGCCGTCGGGACGGTTGGCGGCGTAACCGGTCAGACCCAGTTCCAGCGCCCGGGCCCGGGTCCACCAGCGGAAACCCACGCCCTGGACGTAGCCCTGCACCCAGGCGGTAAGCCGGACGTCAGGCTCCGGCATCGGCAATCTCAAAGGTGACCTCGGTGCCAGACTTGAGCGTGCGCCCGACCGTGCACACCTGGTCAACCGCCCGATGCACGACCGTCAGCAGCCGCGCCGCCTCCTCCTCGGTCAAACCCGACAGATCGACCTCGAGCGTCTCCTCCAGCAAGGGGTAGCGCTCCTCGAGGTCGGGCGGCCCGGACACATGGATCGTCGCGGCGTAGTCGTTGCCGAGGCGACGGGCCAGCGGCTGGTCGCTGGCCATCCCGCTGCACGCGGCGAGCGCGATCTTGAGCAGCTCGCCGGGGGTGAATACCCCGTCGACATCCTCGGCGCCGACGAATACCTGCGCGCCTCGCGAACTGTACCCCGTGTACCGGCGGGGCCCGGTGCGTTCGACCCACAGTTGCGTCATGGGTTCTTTCTTACCGTGCTTACCGTGCCCCCGTGCGCGGCCTGCGGACACCTGACTCGACATTTGTCGCCATCCCCCGCACAGTCGGCACGAGCGCTCACACGCGGGGACGGGAGTTGCGAGTATTGCCGGCGCAGGCGTGGGTGACGCTGACTGCGGGGCTTGTCGCGGCCTTTGGCGTGATCATCACGTGGCAACAAAAGAACAACGCCGACCGCCGGTCTGAGTGGTGGCGGCGCACAACCTGGGCCTTCGATGGAACTTTCAGCACCATCGAGACCGAAGCGCCCCGCTCGTAGCCTTAGCGTGCGCAAAGCCGCTGCTCAGGCGGCTGTCGGCGCCAGCAAGAAGACCGGTCGTCACGCCGACGAGCGGGTAAGGAAGCTCGCCGAATCACGCTGAAAGACTTCACCGCCGCGGCCGCGGCTGGCATCTCGGGCAGTAGAACGACGAACGGTTCATGAACTTTTCGCGGCGGATCACCGCCCCGCAGCGTCGGCATGGCTCGCCTTCGCGGCCATAGGCGTCCAGCGACCGGTCGAAGTAGCCCGATTCGCCGTTGACGTTGACATACAGCGCATCGAACGAGGTACCGCCGTGCGCCAGCGCATCGCGCATCACGTCGGCGGCGGCTCTCAGGACCGTGGCCAGCCGCGGGCGGGTCAACGTCGCGGCGATGCGCGCGCCATGCACCTTTGCCCGCCACAGCGCTTCATCGGCATAGATGTTGCCGATCCCCGACACCACGGTCTGGTCGACGAGCTGACGCTTGATCTCGGAATGCTTGCGCCGCAACACGTTAACCACCGCGTCGGCATCAAACCGCGGGTCGAGCGGGTCACGCGCCAGGTGCGCGACAGGCGCCGGCACCGTGCTGCCATCCACGGTCACCAGGTCCGCCAGCAGCCACCCCCCGAATGTCCGCTGATCGACGAAGCTCAGCGCAGTGCCGTCGTCGAGCAGCGCCGAGATCCGGACGTGATCGGCGCGGGGGACGGGTCCGAGCAGCATTTGCCCGCTCATGCCAAGGTGAACGACGAGCGCGGTGTCCCCGTCCAGCGTCAGCCACAGGTACTTGCCGCGCCGACCGGTGCCGCTGATCCGCGCCCTGAGTAGCCGCGCTGTCAAATCGGCGGGCCCGGGCTCGTGGCGCCGTACCGCGCGAGGATGGTGCACCCGGACCGCCGTGATGGTCTTGCCCACCACATGGGCCTGCAAGCCGCACCGCACCACCTCGACCTCGGGTAGTTCGGGCATCTAGATCACGCGCTGTCCAGCGCGTTCCACCCCGCAGCCGCGGCCTTTTGCTCGGCTTCCTTCTTGGATCGGCCCACACCCGTCCCGTACTCGGTGTCCATCACGACGACCACGGCGGTGAACTCTTTGTCGTGGTCGGGGCCGGCCGAGGTGACCACATACGACGGCACGCCCAGACCGCGCGCCGCGGTCAGTTCCTGCAAGCTGGTCTTCCAGTCCAGCCCGGCGCCCAGCATGGGCGCCGCGTCCAGCAGCGCACCGAACAACCGCAGGATCACCTGCCGGGCCGTGTCAATGCCGTGATGCAGGTAGATAGCGCCCAGCAGCGACTCCATACCGTCGGCGAGGATGCTGGATTTTTCGGCTCCACCAGTGTTGGCCTCGCCACGCCCCAACAGCAGGTGAGCGCCGAGACCTTCGTCGGTCAGGCTACGCGCGACATCAGCCAACGCCTGGGTGTTGACCACGCTGGCCCGCAGTTTGGCCAGATCCCCCTCCGAGCGGTCGGGGTGGCGGCGGAACAGCTCGTCGGTGATGGTCAGCCCCAGGACGGCGTCGCCGAGAAACTCCAAGCGCTCGTTGGTCGGTAGCCCGCCGTGCTCGTAGGCATAGCTGCGGTGCGTCAACGCCAGCGTTAGCAGCTCGTTGGGCAGGTCGACCCCGAGCGCGTCGAGCAAAGTTTGCCGGGTCACGGCTGTAGCGCATCGTCATCGGGCCGTCGCATTCCGGCCAGCTTGGCCCAGCGCGGGTCGATTCGGTCATGGTGATGACCGGGCTCGGCGGTTGCCAGCGGGACGCCGCATTCCGGACACAATCCGGGGCAATCCGTCCGGCACACCGGCGAGAAGGGCAGTTCCAGACCGACGGCGTCGATGATGGACTGTTCAAGGTCGACAGTGTCGTCGACAATCCGTCCGATTTCGTCATCGTCGGTCGTCGCGTCGGTGGTGCTGTCGGGATACGCGAACAGTTCGGTCAGGGCGACCTCCACAGGCCGGGTGAACGTCATCAGGCAACGGGCACACTCGCCGGTGGTGGGTGCGGCCACTGTCCCCGTCACCAACACGCCTTCGGACACAGACTCCACGAACAGATCCAGGTCCAACGGGGCGCCCGGCTCGATCGCGATCAGCTCTAGTCCGATGCGCGACGGGCTAACCATGGTGTCATGTACCGAAAACGCCGCTCCCGAGCGCCGCCCCAGCCGCGCGATGTTGACCGTCAGCAGTGAGGTCGGATGATGCTGTGCCGTCGGGCCATGCTGCCTCGCCATATGGCAATCCTACGGCGCGCGTCGCGTTGAGCCGCCGAGCCGTCGCCGGGCTAGGTCTGATTGCCCGGCTCCTCCTCGGGCCACTGCGTCGCCCGCATCGTCGCCGGGCTAGGTCTGATTGCCCGGCTCCTCCTCAGGCCGTCCCCCGCAAGCGAGCGGTGTCCCCACCGCGGTCCGCATCGTCGCCGCGTCTAGCGCGTGGCGTAGTCGTGGGTTCCGGCCGCCGTGCGAAGTTGATGGCGGCCGCGGCCGACCGAGCGCAGCGTGCCGTTGAGGAATTCCTCGAACTCGGCGAGCTTGCTGTCGACGTAGACGTCGCATTCACCACGCAATCGGTCGGCCTCGGCGTGCGCCGCATCGATTAGGCGGGTGGCCTCCGCGTTAGCCGACTGCACCACCTCGGTCTGCGACACCAGACGCTGCTGTTCCTTGATGCCCTCTTGTACCGCGTTCTCATAGGAGATGTTGCCGCTTTCCACCAGCCGGTCGCATTCGGCCTTGGCACGGCTGGTAGCAGACTCGTACTCGCGTTTGGCCGCCGCGGCGACGCGAACCGACTCCTCGCGAGCTTCCCCGACCATCCGCTCGCTGTGTTGGCGCGCCTCGGCCACCATCCGGTCAGCCTGCGCCTTGGCGTCGGACAAGATCCGGTCAGCCTCCGAGCGGGCATGGTTCAGCATCGACTCCGATTCGGTGGTCGCCGACGACACCATGGAGTCGGCGTGCACCTTGGCGTCGTGCAGCAGCGAATCGCGCGCGTCCAGCACATCCTGGGCGTCGTCCAGTTCGCCGGGGATCGCGTCTTTGATGTCGTCGATCAACTCGAGCACGTCGCCGCGGGGCACCACGCAGCCGGCCGTCATCGGCACGCCACGGGCTTCTTCGACAATGGCGCCCAACTCGTCGAGCGCTTCAAAAACTCGGTACACGGCAACACCCTCCCGGCATCGTTGTTATTACCAGTGTGCCTGGTGTTGCGCTTGTGACTGCGCTGCCGTGCCCGGTGTGTCGGGCATCGGCGTCGCGGAGCCTGATCGAGATGACCTAGCGAAATCCCTGTCCGCTTCCCTCGAAGCACCCCGCTAACCTGCACACCCGCGGTCATTATGTCGGCCCGACCAGATTTGCGGCAATGGCCGGTCGTCACGGTCTGCGATACGGCGTCAGGTACGGCGGTAGCGAGATGGCTGTGTCGAGATCGCCAGCCGGCACGGGAGTTGTGGCGGCCAGCTTGAGCGTACGACGCCTGCCCAGTACGGCAGCGCAGCGTCTTCGGGGATCGTCGACCGGCCCGCCGGCACGCACCTTGGCGCAGACGTCGATGAGGTCCAGCGCCAGGACGGCGGTAGCGGCAAGCTCGCGACGGTTCGGGGTCCGGCTATCGGCAGCGCGGCCAGATGCGACGTGATCGAAAAGGGCTTCAAGGGCCTGGAGTTTCTCCCGCCGGTCGCGGACGAGGCGTGCGCTTCCTGTGACGACGACCGAGCGGTAATTCAATGAATGGTGCAGCGCCGAACGTGCCAGCACAAGACCATCGATGAGGGTGACGGTGACACACACGGGCAAGCCCGCCGGGGTGGCCTGGGCCGCGAGCATCGGGCCGCTGCCCGTGGAGCCGTGCAAGTACAGGGTCTCGCCGAGGCGGGTGTGCGTGGTGGGCAAGACCACCGGGCTGCCCGCGCTGAGATAGCCGAGGTGGCAGATCAAGGCCTCGTCGAGGATGCGGTGAATGGCGTCGCGGTCGTAGCGGGCCCGCTCCCGATATCGGGTGGGTGTGGTGCGCGGTTTCGCATCGGCACTCCGCCGGGAATACGGATCACCATCGCCGATCTCGACGCCGCTGAGATAGATCCGCTAGCTGACGCGGTAGTTGCGGCGGTACGCGCCACCGGACGCCCGAGCATGTGATCGCACCAACCCCGTGCGCACACCACGGACCGTGGTCGGGAGTATGCGCTTTGCTGGGCGGGTGGGGTGGTCCGAACCGCCGCGGGATAGCTTTGATCGCGAAATATGCAACCGGACCGGAGTGTGTAGTGCTGGGACCGATCGGACACGCGTTGGCACTGGCGGGGTCGATGACGTGGGAGATCTTGTGGGCGTTGGTGGTGGGCTTCGCGCTATCGGCGGTGGTACAGGCAGTGGTTCGACGCTCGACGATCGTTGCGCTGATGGGCGACGATCGGCCCCGCACCCTGGCAGTCGCAATGGGGCTGGGCGCGGCGTCATCGTCGTGCTCCTATGCCGCGGTGGCGTTGGCTCGATCGCTGTTTCGCAAGGGCGCTAACTTCACCGCCGCCATGGCCTTTGAGATCGGCTCCACCAATCTCGTGGTGGAGTTAGGGATCATCCTGGCTCTGCTGATGGGCTGGCAGTTCACCGTGGCGGAGTTCATCGGCGGTCCGCTCATGATCGTGGTGCTGGCAGTCTTGTTCCGGCTGTTCGTGCGCTCCCGGATCGTCGACGCCGCCCGGGTACAGGCCGAGCGGGGAATCGCCGGCTCCATGGAAGGCCACGCCGCCATGGACATGTCCATCCAAGGTGAAGGCTCGTTTTGGCGGCGGCTGTTTTCGCCGCAGGGTTTTACGTCGGTGTCGCACGTTTTCGTCATGGAGTCGACCGCGATCTTGCGCGACCTCGTCCTGGGTCTGTTGATCGCCGGTGCCATCGCGGCGTGGGTACCCGAAACACTTTGGCAGCACTTCTTTTTCGCTGACCACCCGAGCTTGTCGGTGCTGTGGGGACCGATCGTGGGGCCCATTGTGGCGATCGCGTCGTTTGTCTGCTCGATCGGCAATGTGCCGCTGGCAGCGGTGCTGTGGAACGGAGGCATCAGCTTCGGCGGCGTCATCGCGTTCATCTTCGCCGACCTGCTGATTCTGCCCATCCTCAACATCTACCGCAAGTACTACGGCGTCGCGATGACGCTGACACTCCTTGGCACCTTCTACGCGGCGATGATCGCCGCCGGATATCTCGTCGAATTGCTCTTTGGCGCAACACGTCTCATTCCTACCCACCGCAGTGCGACGGTCATGCACGCGGGGATCTCGTGGAACTACACCACCTGGCTCAACATTGTCTTCCTCGTCATCGCGGCGGTGCTGGTCGCCCGGTTCGCGACCACGGGCGGACTCCCGATGCTGCGCATGATGGGCGGTTCCCCGGATGCAGAACACGACCACCACGATCACGGGCACGGTGACGGCCACCACTAGCGCGGTGCCTGGCACCGAGATCAACGTTAGCGTGGCGTCGAACTTTTCCCTGCTGGCGTGGATCTTGAGGGGGCATAGCTTCGCGCTAGCTGGTGGCGTCGCGCAGCTTTTCGGCCAATCGGCGGTTCACCGGTTTCGGCAGCAGGTCTGACACGTCACCGCCGAGCATTGCGACCTCTTTGGCCAGCGACGATGACACGAACGAATACCGCGGCGTGGTCGCGACGAAAAAGGTGTCCACGCCGGCGATGTGTTTGTTCATCTGCGCCATCTGCACCTCGTACTCGAAGTCGGTGCCGGTACGCAGCCCCTTCACGATGGCAGAGAGCCCGCGAGACCTGACGAAGTCAACCACTAGGCCCTCGGCGGCTTCCACCCGCAAATTGGGCAGATGCGTTGTCGACTCGTTGATCATCGCGATCCGCTCGTCGAGGTCGAACATGCCCCTTTTGGTGGGGTTGGTAAGGATCGCGACCACTACTTCGTCGAACTGGGCCGCCGCGCGTTCGAAGATGTCGATGTGGCCCAGCGTCACCGGGTCGAATGATCCCGGGCATACCGCCCCGCTCATGACCGATGACGGTAGCAGCTAGCGCTCAGCCGGGATCCGCCCCTAGTTCGGCGATGTCCAGGCGGGTGTCGCCGTAAACCCGCTGCTGCCATGGGCACCAGCCGGCCGGCCACGTCAGCGGCGCGCTGCCGGCCGCCCGCTCGATCACCGCGACGGTTCCGGCGTGGACCCACCCGTGCGTGATCAGCGCGGCAAGGACGGCGTCGATCTCGGTGGTGTCGACGTCGTAGGGCGGGTCCGCCAGCACCAGGTCCACTGGGGATTCGGTCCCGGCCGCCACGACGGCGGCCACGGTGCCGCGGCGCAGCGTGGCACCGGTCAGGCCCAGGGCCGCGATGTTGCTGGCGATGACGGCGGCGCTGCGCCGGTCGGATTCTACGAACAGCGCCGACGCGGCTCCGCGCGACAGCGCCTCCAACCCGAGTGCACCCGAACCGGCGTACAGGTCCAGCACCGACAGTCCGGTCATATCCAGCCGCGCCGTCAAAACATTGAATAACGCCTCGCGCACCCGATCGGTGGTCGGCCTGGTTCCCCGCGGCGGGACCATGATGCGCCGGCCGCCCGCAGAGCCGGCAACGATCCGCGTCAGCTCAACACCACCAGCAGGTCCGTCGACACTAAATGAGTGTCGACCAGTAGTCCCAGAACCGCACCAGGATCAGCAGAAGCACCGCGGTGAACCAGAGCGCAGTGATCGACCACCGCCAATGGTAAAGGGCCTGCGCCACAGCGCTTTCCCCGTTTTCGCGCGCCGGACGGAACGCGACCGAGGCCACCACCACCTGTAGCGGGATGGTGACCGCCCAGACCACCATGCAGTAGGGACACAACGCCCCGATCCGGTACAGGCTTTCGAATATCAGCCAGTGCATGAACACATCAGCGACTGCTGTCGCGACGGCTAATGCGGTCCAATACCACTGGGGCAGAGGTACTTTCGTCACCGCCAGTATACCAGAGACGACGACCACGGTGAAGGCCGCGATGCCGATCAGCGGGTTGGGAAAGCCGAACACCGACGCTTGCGGTGTGGCCATCACCGAGCCGCACGACAGCACCGGGTTGAGGTTGCACGACGGCACATATGACGGGTTCGCCAAGATCCTGATCTTTTCCACCGTCAGCGTCATCGAGGCGAACAGGCCGATCACCCCGGCGATCAGCACACACCACGCGCTGGGCAGCGGTACCCGAACGCCTCCGGGGGCCGGGTAGCTCGATCGCTCGGTGGATTCCGCTGACGCGGCGGTCACGATGCCGCGGGGGTCACAGCCGAGTCAAGGCCCGGCACATTGCCGACGATTTCCCTGATCTTGGCGACCAGCGCGTCCGGTGTCGACGGGCTGTAGTCCTCGCCGTTGATGCGGATCGTCGGGGTGGCGTGCACATTCGTGGCCGAGGCCATCCCCTTCACGGTCGCGATGTATTTCCCGCTGTCGACGCAATTCGGAACCTTGCCCGCAGCACCGGCTTCGCGGGCAAGTTCGATCAAGCGCGCATTGTCCGGGAACGTGGGGCCGATTTCAGCGGGTTGCAAGTCCTTGCTGAACAACGCGGTATGGAACCGCCGGAACGCATCAATGGACTCATCGGCGACGCAATAGGCCGCGGCGCCTGCCCGTGTCGGGTAGTCCTGGTTTCGCGGGCTGTCGAGAATAGCCACCATATAGTAATCGGCCGCGATGGCGCCGCTGTCGATGAGTTTGGACATCGTCGGCCCGAAATTCCTCTCGAAATTACTGCACGCGGGGCACAGGAAATCCTCGTAGAACGACACGACGGCCTTAGGGTCCTTGGTTCCGTCCCGGGTGATCAGCTTGCTTGACGTCACCCGTACCGCGTGGCCGGCGCGGGAGCTCTTATTGGCATGCGACATCACGATGTAGAGCACAAGGCCGACCGCGAAGATCACCACGATCGCGGTGAGCCCGATCCGGATCACCAAATTGCGCCTGCGGTCGGCAGCGTTCAGGCGCACGGGACGTTTAGGTTTGTCGGCCACAGGTTCGCTGATCCTCGGTTGTCGGCTTCGGCGATAGCGCCTCTAGCGTACCGGCGGCACTGCCTGGACAGTTCAGCCCGGCGACGATGCGCACCGCGTAGCGCGCGGGGAGGAGCCGGGCAATCAGACCCAGCCCGGCGGCGATGCGCGCCGGGCAGCGGCCCGAGGAGGAAGCGGGCAGTTCGGATCAGCTCCGGCTAAGGTGGGCGCGCAGCGCCGAGACCAGCTCACTCGTCGCGGCGGCGCTGCCGCCCCCGAGCGGGAACAACCTGGCGTAGCCATGCGTCAACGACCCCACAAAACGCAAGTCGACGGCGTTCCCGGCGGCTCGCAGGGCCGTCGCGTACTGCTCACCCTCGTCGCGCAGCGGGTCGAAACCGGCGATCGCAATCAGTGTCGGCGGCAACCCGGACAGGGTATCGGCCAGCAGCGGCGACACCCGCGGATCCGTCGGCGCGACACCGGAATCCCCCAGGTATTGGGCGTGGAACCAGTCGATGTCGTGTTTGGTCAGCAGAAAGCCCTCGGCGAACAAGGAAAGCGATCGCGTTCTCGCGGTGAAGTCGGTCCTCGGGTAGATCAGCCACTGCAGCACCGGGGCCGGGCCGCCGTCGTCGCGTGCCAACTGCGACACGATGGCCGCCAGGTTGCCGCCCGCGCTGTCGCCGCCGACCGCCACCCGGCCCTGGATCGCACCGAGTTCGACGGCGTGCTCGTACGCCCATCGAAAGGCCGCGTAGGCGTCGTCGACCGCGGCCGGGGCTGGGTGCTCGGGGGCCAACCGGTAGTCGATCGACAGCACGTGGATGTCGGCGTCGCGGCAGGTCAACCGGCACAGTCCGTCATAGATGTCCAGGTCGCCGATCGTCCAGCCACCGCCGTGGTAGAAGACCAGCAACGGCGCCGGTTCGGCGCTGGCCGGGTGGTAATGGCGGGCGGGGATCTCCCCGGCCGGCCCGGGTATCGACAGGTCGTTCACCGCGACGTGAATCTGCGGACCGGGAAACGCCAGGGACAGCTCGCGCATTTGAGTCCGGGAGGAGGCGGGGTCGTCGTTAAGCACCAGACCGTCGATGCCGATGGTCCGCAGCCCGGACAGCATCAACTGCAGCGTGGGATCCAGCGTGTTGCCGTCGATGGTGACCGAACGGCCGCCGGACAGCAGCCGCTTGACGCGGTTCGGGATCCAGGGGATGACCTTGACGCCAACGGTGGTAGCGGTGCCCTGCAAGCGACTGTTCCACCGAATCGGTGCCCGCAGCGCTCCCAACCGGAGGTCCGGCGCGCCTGGCAGACTTCGTGTCATGGCTGCTCCCCTAGTCACGCTGAACGACGGTAATTCGATCCCGAGTGTGGGATTCGGCGTTTTCAAGATTCCACCGGCGGACACCGAGCAGGCGGTGGCCGCCGCGCTGCGAGCTGGTTATCGACATATCGACACCGCAGCAATGTACGGCAACGAACGCGAGACCGGCCGAGCACTCGCCGATTCCGGCATACCCCGCGACCAACTGTGCGTGGCCACGAAGCTGTGGAACGCCGACCAAGGTTACGACAGCACGCTGGCGGCATTCGACGCCAGCATGGGCCGGCTCGGACTCGACTACCTCGACCTATATCTGATCCACTGGCCATTGCCTCAGCAGAACAAGTTCGTCGACACCTTCAAGGCGTTCGCGCACCTGCGCGACCAAGGCCGAATCTGGTCCATCGGGGTTAGCAATTTCGAACCCGAGTACCTGAAGGTCCTCATCGACGCCACCGGCATCGTCCCGGCCGTCAACCAAATCGAGCTGCATCCGCGGCTGCCCCAGACGGAATTGCGGAAGGTGCACGCCCAGTTCGGCATTGCCACCGAGGCGTGGGCCCCGCTCGGACAGGGGTCGCTGCTGACCCATCCGACCATCACGTCGGTCGCTGACGAGTGTGGCCGAACGCCCGCCCAGGTGCTGATTAGGTGGCACATCCAGCTCGGTAATATCGTGATCCCCAAGTCGGTGAAACCTGAGCGGATTGCGAGCAACTTCGACGTGTTCGATTTCGAACTCAGCCCCAATCAGATGGCAGCGATCTCCTCGCTCGACAACGGAACCCGACTTGGTCCCAATCCACGAACGTTCAACTTCACAGGCAGGTGAGATCACGTTGACTGGCGAGTCGGGCGCCCCGGTCCCCTCCATAGCGCTCAATGACGAGAACACAATGCCGGTGCTTGGTCTCGGCGTCGCGGAGTTGTCGGACAGCGAGACCGAACGCACGCTGTCGGCGGCGCTGGAGATCGGCTGCCGCCTGATCGATACTGCCGCAGCCTACGGCAATGAAGCCGCCGTCGGTCGCGCGATCGCGGCCTCGGGGATTCCCCGGGCCGAGCTCTTCATCACCACCAAGCTGGCCACCCCCGACCAGGGTTTCACCACCTCCCAGGAAGCCTGCAAGGCCAGCCTGGACCGGCTCGGCCTGGATTATGTCGACTTGTATCTGATTCACTGGCCGGCCCCGCAGCTGGGCAAGTATGTGGACAGTTTCGGCGGCCTGATCCAGTGCCGCGGGGACGGCTATGCGCGCTCGATCGGCGTATCCAACTTCACCGAGGAGCATCTGTCGACAGTCATCGACCTGACCTTCGTCGTCCCCGCGGTCAACCAGATCGAGCTGCACCCGTTGCTCAACCAGGCGGAGCTGCGCAAGACCAATGCCCAGCACAACGTCGTCACCGAGTCCTACAGCCCGCTCGCGCTCGGCGGGCTGCTGGACAACCCGACGGTGACATCCATTGCCGCTGAATACGGCCGTGCACCCGCGCAGGTGCTGATCCGGTGGAACTTGCAACTGGGCGACGCGGTCATCTTCCGCTCGGCCAAACCGGAGCGCATCGCCAGCAACTTCGATGTCTTCGATTTCGAGTTGGCCGCCGAACACATGGATGCCCTCAACCAGCTTAACGACGGCACTCGGGTGCGACAGGATCCGCTGACCTACACCGGCACGTAGACCAAGGCAGGCCCGTTTCATTGCATGTCCGGCTGGCCGATGCGACGGAACCGACGTTGCGAAGACGGTCCCATGGCGTCGCTGAGCGTAACCGCGCATTCCGCGCGAGTTGTGGAGCCCGCCTCGCTTCGGTTTAGGACGTGTGGTCGATGCAAGCATCAACTCAACGCCCCGCGGTGGGCGCCGAAGTTCGTCTTCCCGACGCCCAATGTTCGTCAGAGCAGGTTAACCCGAATATCGGGCCTGGCGTGTTCGGCCGCTCTGGCGAGTCGGGCATCGAAGGTGACGAGCGCGGCGCCGTACATGGCGGCCACGGCGAGGTAGGCGGCGTCATAAACGGAGATGTTGTGGCGCATTGCCCAAACCGTCTGCAGCAGAACGACATCCGTTCCCACGTATTCGATCTGCATCGCGATGAGTGCCTGGAATGCGGTGTCGGCGTCGTCGGTGGTCAGGCGATCATCGAGGACGGCTTTGCGCAAGGTGCGCAGTACCTCTAGCGGCATGTGTGCTGGAGCGATCCAGGCGTCGTCGGCGAGCATCGCGGCACGTGCGGAGTCACCCGGGGCCGTCGGGCTGGCTAACGCCATGACTGTGACATTCGCGTCGAGGACGATCAATCGTCGTCCTCGCGCCCGCGCCGAATTTCCTGAACCACCTCCTCGGCAGTGAGGTCGAGGCTGCGGTGCTCCGCCAAGCTCTCGAGGAGGCGCTTGTTGCGTTCGGCGCGGAACTCGCGCTCCAGCAGTGCTCGCAGATAGACCTGGGTGGACTGGCCTCGAGCAGCGGCGCGTGCGGCGATGGCGTCGCGCACTTCTTCGGGGACGTCCTTGATCTGAATCGCAACGGCCATGCGTGAAGTCTACATGCGCATGCCATGCGCATGTAGACCGCGAAGTAGGGCCCCGCCTCATCGCGGGCCTGAATCCGCTGCGCTACCCAGCCGGGCAGGTGGCTGCGGCCCGGCGCAATACGTCCGCCGAAGGCTGGTCGACAGGCAGCTGGTACCCCCGCAGCACGGCGATGTACTGCACGGCGTACTGACACCAGAAGGCGGTGTTCGCCGGCATCCACAACGCGGGCTGCGAGTCGGCCTTGTCCTCATTGGCCTGACCGGCGACAGCGAGCAGGTTGGCCGGATCGTTGGCGAACCGCAGTCGCTGCCGATACGGCCAGTCGTACGCCCCCATGTCCCAGGCGTACGCGAGCGGGACGAGATGATCGATCTGTACCGATGCGCCCACCCGGGCACCGCGCTGGAACGCAACCGTGGCGTTGGTATAGGGGTCGTGGAGGGTGCCGGTGGCGACGGCATCCGGACACCGCTTGATCGACACATACGTCTTGTCGACGAGATCGCGGTTGAGGATGTCATCGCGGGTGTCGCACCCGTTGTGTCCAAGAGGTGCGTCGTTGTCGTCATCCCAGGCGTCGCCGAACGCCGCCCGGAGGTAGTCATAACGGCGGATCCGCGTCGGCACCACCGCAATTCCCGCCAATACGTCAGTGCCGGGTTGCACCGTCGGGACGTCGGCACGCGCGGCGAACTCGTCCACGCGGTCGCCCTCTGATGACGACACCACCTGATAGGCGACCAGCAGTGCCAGCACCGCGAACGCCGAAAGCCACAGCAGCGATTTGCGACTCACGACTTGTCCAGGTACTCGATACGGTCGGTGTCGGTGAACCGTGCTGCCAGCAACGCCAATCCGGAATGCGCGGGATCCATCCCATAAGCGCGCGTGCAGAAGTCCCGGGCAGCCTCGATGACCTCGCGATGGTCGGCAAGCGACAACAACCTCAGGGTGATCGCGCGCCCGGACTGGTTGCGGCCCAACACATCTCCTTCCCGCCGCTCCTTGAGGTCCAAATCGGCAAGCGCAAACCCGTCCAGGGTCTCGGCGACGGCGCGCAATCGCCGGCCCGCTTTAGATCCCGGCGAGACCCAGCTGGCCAGCAGACACAGGCTCGGATGCCTGCCCCGGCCGATGCGGCCCCGCAGCTGATGCAACTGGCTGATTCCGAACCGGTCGGCGTCCATCACCAGCATGACCGTGGCGTTCGGGACATCCACGCCGACCTCAATGACTGTGGTACACACCAGCACATCGATCTCGCCGGTCCGGAAGGCGGCCATGACGGCATCCTTCTCCTCAGCGGGCAGCCGCCCGTGCATGAGGCCCAGCCGCAGGCCCGCCAGCTCGCGGGAACGCAAACGGGCGAACAGATCTACGGCGGTCGCCGACGGCCGGGTGTCCTCTTCCGTCTGGCCGGCATCGTCGGTTTCGTCGATGCGCGGCGCCACCACATAGGCCTGACGGCCCGCTGAGACCTCCTCGACAATGCGCTGCCAGGCGCGCTGCAGCCACGCAGGCTTTTCCTTGACGAAGATGGTGTTGGTGGTGATCGGCTGGCGTCCGCGCGGGAGTTCGCGCAGTGTCGAGGTCTCCAGATCGCCGTAGACAGTGAGCGCGACCGTGCGTGGTATCGGTGTCGCCGTCATCACCAGCAGATGCGGCGTGATGCCCTCAGGTGCCTTGGCGCGCAATTGATCTCGCTGCTCAACACCGAACCGGTGTTGCTCGTCGACCACCACCATGCCCAGTCGGTGAAACTCCAACGCATCCTGCAGCAGCGCGTGGGTGCCGACGACGATGCCGACCTGACCGCTGGTGATCTCCGCACGGACGTGTTTCTTCTGCGCCGCAGTCATCGAGCCGGTGAGCAGCGCGACCCGGGTGGCGTTCTCGGCGCCGCCCAGCTGACCGCCCATCCCAAGCGGACCGAGCACATCACGGATTGACCGGATATGTTGGGCAGCAAGGACTTCCGTTGGCGTCAGCAGCGCACACTGATAGCTTGCGTCGACCATCTGCAACATCGCCAGCACCGCGACGATCGTCTTGCCCGACCCGACCTCACCTTGCAGCAGGCGGTTCATCGGTCGGGTCGCCGCGAGTTCGTCGGACAGCACGCCGAGCACGTCGCGCTGTCCGGATGTCAGCTCGAACGGCAACTGCTGCAACAGCTTAGCGACCAGTCCTCCGGTTCGCGGCGGCGCCGGCGGTCCCGATTGCGACAGTTCGCCGTGCCGGCGAGCGACCAGCGCCCACTGCAGGCCGACGGCTTCGTCGAAAGTCAACCGCTCGCGGGCACGTTGGTGTTCTGCCTCGGCCTCCGCGAGATGGATGGCGCGCAGCGCCTCGTCTTCGGAAATCAGGCCGAACTCGGCGCGCAGCGCCGCCGGCAACGGGTCGGGCACCGGATCGAGCACCTCGAGCACTTGCCGTACGCAGGCGAAAATGTCCCAGCTCTGCAGTTTGGTGCTGGCCGGATAGATCGGGTAGAAGCGGCGTTCGAACGCCGACAACAACACTTCGCCGCTCACAGCCTGGGATGCATCGGCGATCCTGCGTAGTGACCTGCTGCCGACATTGGTCGGAGAGTCGAGCACCAGAAAGGCGGGATGCGTCAAATGCAGCCTGTCCCGGAAGAATTTGATTTCACCCGACAGCATCACGCGGGTGCCGACGGTGAGCTGCTCCTTGAGCCAACCCGCGTGGAAGAACGTGGCCGTCATCTTGTCGCGCCCGGAGCCGACCGTGATGACCAGGTACTCGTCTTTGCGCTGCTTCTTCTGGGACGGCTTTCTTTGGGGCTGCTTCTTCATCGGCCGGGCCACGGCGTCGGTGATGGTGTCGACGACCGTGATGTGCTCACCCTCTTCGGGCCGCTCATCGTCGGCGCCGCGCACTGTCGTGCCCTCGACGTAGCTGCGCGGGTAGTGGCGCAGCAGGTCGTCCACGGTCCGGATGCCGAACACATCGTCGAGAGAGTCGGCGGCCTTCGCGCCCACGATGTAGTCCAGCCGGTCGTTCAGGGCCACCACGGCTACTCCACCCCGATCAGCAGTGCGTCGCCGCGATGCGCGGTGCGATAGGTCACCAGCTCGGTGCCCAGATGGTGGTCATGCACATGCTTTTCGAGCATGTCGCCCACCGCGATCGCATCGATGTCGGCGCCGGTCAGCACCGTCACCAGCTCGCCGCCGGAGGCCAGCAACAGATCGATCAAGCCGATCGCCGCCGAGGCGACATCGGGGGCCACGATCAGCACCTCGTCGCCCGCGATGCCCAGACCGTCGCCGGGCTCACAGGTACCGGCCCAGGTCAACGCCTTCTCCGTCGCGGTGCGCACCGACCCGTGCCGGGCGGCGCCTGCCGCGCGGGCCATGGTGTAGCCGTCGTCAACCGCCTGCCGGTCCGACTCGTGCACCGCCAGCGCGGCCAGCCCCTGAACCATCGAGTCGGTCGGCAGCGGCACCACGTCGATGCCCCAGCCGATGGCCGCGGTGCACCCGGCCACCAGTTCCTCGGCGGCCACGTAGCCGTTGGGCAACACCATCACCTGTGCGGCGCCAGTGTCCACCACGGCACGCAACAGCTGCTGGGCGCTGACCACCGTGGTCGGGTCGGCGGCGTTGGGATCGGGCCGCAGCACGCAGGCGCCCTCCCCGGCGAACAACTCGGCGGCACCGTCGCCGTCGATGACGGCCAGCACAGCCCGTTCGCGGGTCCAACTGCCCGGTGGTAATCGGCCGGTGCCGTCGGTCAGAGCCGAGATCTGGATCTGGCGAGGGCTACCGAACACGAGACCGGCCTCCACGGCGGCGCCGGCGTCATTGGTATGCACGTGCACCGAGTAGCCGCCCACTGCATCGAATGCCGAGGCCGCGATTGCCACCGAATCGCCGAGCTGCCCGAGCCGATCCCGCAGCGCATCCGCCCCTGTCGCGTCGCAACCACCCAGCAGGTACATCACCTCGAATTGGGGGGCGGGTTGTTCGGTGGCGGCTTCGGGCGACGGTTGACGCGGCGAGGGCCCGTACACCGAGCGGGCGGGCGCCTGCCCGGTGATCGTCGTGCTCAAGGCGTCGAGCAGGACCAGCAGGCCCCGGCCACCGGCGTCCACCACTCCAGCGTCGGCGAGGACTTCGAGCAGCTCGGGGGTTTTCTCCAGCGCGATGACCGCTGCATCGCCGGCGGCGGTGACAGGCCGGGCTAGCCCCTCCCCGTCTTTTGCGCACTGTTCCACGGCGCCGGCGGCCGCCCGCAGCACCGAGACGATTGTCCCAGGGATTTCTTGGCCGCCCATTGAGGCGATGGCCAGACCGACGCCGTGCCGCAGCGCAGCCCCGAGGACGGCCGCCTCGATATGACGCAGTTCACCCCCGGCGTCGGCTGCAGCGCTCGCAGTGACGTCGGCGACACCACGCAGGATCTGCGACAAGATGACGCCGGAGTTGCCGCGCGCGCCGTTCAGGGCGCCGGTCGACAGGGCGGCGGCGACCCGGGCGACATCGCCCGAGCCGGCCTCCGAGTTGGCCTCGGCCAGCGCGGAACGCATCGTGAACAGCATGTTGGTGCCGGTGTCGGAATCAGCGACCGGGAAGACGTTCAGCCGGTTGATCTCATCGATGTGGGTTATTAAGTCGCTGACGGCGGTATGCGCCCAGTCCCGCAGCGCAGACGCGTCCAGCAGACGATCCGACATACCCACCTCGGATCCACCTCCTCACGCCGCCTCCGGTGGGCGCCAGCCTAGCCATTAACGGCGACAGCACTGCTTACAACGCGTCCGGCAGCTGTTCATCGTTTTGGCGCTTCCGCACGTCAGTGGTTATCCTGACCAGGTTGCCGGGTCACCCGTAGCTCGGTCGCTACCCTGCAACGATGCGGGCCGGAACGGCCCGAGGAGGAGCAGGGCCATCAGCAGGCACCCTGCGACGATGCGGGCCGGAACGGCCCGAGGAGGAGCGGGGCCATCAGCAGGTGCCCCAGTAGAAGGTTTGAGGAGTTCCACGTATGGCTGCCGTGTGCGATATCTGCGGGAAGCGCCCCGGCATCGGCAAGTCGGTGTCGCACTCCCATCGCCGGACCAGCCGCCGGTGGGATCCCAACATCCAGACGGTGCGCGCCGTGGCCCGTCCCGGCGGCAATAAGCAGCGGCTGAACGTATGCACGTCGTGCATCAAGGCCGGCAAGGTCGGCCGCGGCTGAGGTCCACTCCCGCGGAGGACGGTTTTTTTCCGCGACACGCGCAACCGCTCTTCGGTGGTTTCGGCAAGCGTCGTGCTCGACGCTGTTGACGTCCCGGTGTGCATGGCGTATCGCTCGTCAGATTCCCTCCGTCAAGTCCCGGACACTCGCATACCGGTTATGCACCGCGGGCACCCGGTTGCCGGTGTACTGATCCGTCGGCGCCTGCTCCCACGCCGGTGGTTGCGACGAACCATTCAGTGCCCACGCCGCCTGGCGTGCGGCGCCGAGCGCAACATATTCGGCGGGGCTGGGCGCGAGCACGGGGACGCCGAACACCGCAGGCGCGATCTCGCGCAGAGCACGTGAGCGGGCACCCCCGCCCACCAGTAGCACGCGGCGCATAGCGATGCCATAACGCGTAAGGTGCGCAATGCCATCGGCAAGTGCGCACAGCAGTCCCTCGACCGCGGCTCGGGCCAGGTTGGCGGGCGTCGCATTTGACATCCGCAGGCCGTGCAGTGCACCGGTGGCGTCGGGCCGGTTCGGTGTTCGCTCACCATCCAAGTACGGCACCAGCACCAACCCGCCGCTTCCCGGCGGCGCCGACAGCGCGAGGCGGGAGAGCTCGTCGTGGTCCACGCGCAGCATCGCCGCGACCGCGTCGAGGACCCGTGCACCGTTCAACGTGCACACCAGAGGCAGAAAACGTCCGGTGCCGTCGGCGAACCCCGCCACGAACCCCCCGCCGTCGTGCACGGGATGCGGCGAGACCGCCGAAACCACACCCGATGTTCCGATCGAGACCACGATGTCGCCTTCCTCGGCAGCCAATCCGATTGCGGCAGCGGCGTTGTCGCCAAGTCCGGCACCGAACAACGGGCCGTTGAATGCCTTCGTAGCGTCGGCCGCACCGAGGATCGCCGGCAGCGCAGGACGACGTCCGCGCATCGCGAGTTCGACCAGATCGGCACGGTAGGTGTTGGTCGCGGCGTCGTAGTAGCCGGTGCCGCTCGCGTCGCTGCGGTCAGTGGTGATCGTGCCGATATCGGTGTCTCCGCGCAGCCGCCAGGTCAGCCAGTCATGCGGCAGGCACACCGCGGCCGTGCGGTCTGCGTTGCCGGGTTCGTGGTCGGCCAGCCAACGCAGTTTTGCCACGGTGATCGCCGCGAGCGGCACCACGCCCACCGCGTTCGCCCAGGCGTCGGGACCGCCGAGCTCGTTGACAAGGGCGAGCGCCGCGTCGGCCGACCTGACGTCATTCCACAACAGCGCCGGCCGGACGATCTGTCCTGCGGTGTCCAGGCACACCATGCCGTGCTGCTGAGCGCCGACCGATACCGCCGCGACATCGTCGAGGCCACCGGCGGCCGCGATCGCGGTGTGCGCGGCCAACTCCCATGTCGCTGGGTCGATTTCGGTGCCGTTGGGATGCGTCGCCCGACCGTGGCGGACTATCTCGCCGGTGCCGGCATCGCATACGAGCACTTTGCACGATTGGGTGGACGAGTCGATGCCGGCGACAAGCGTCATGTCTGCTCCTCGAGTAGGTTCTCAAGCGTCGCACGAGAAGCATTGTTGTGCAACGAAATCAGCGCCCCCAGACGGGGCTGACGACACGAACGATGCTATTGGCCGGGTACCGGAATGCGGCCTTATGGCCGCGAACGAAGCCGTGGCACATGCCGCAGCGCATCCAGGCCCCTTTGACCGCACGATCATCACGCCGGGAACGATGTGGCCACCTCATCCTGGGAGACCGGCGGCTCGGTTACGGCAGCCGCCAGTCGATCGGTTCGGCGCCCATCCCGACCAGCAGTTCGTTGGCCCGGCTGAACGGCCGGGAGCCGAAGAACCCGCGCGACGCCGACAGCGGCGAGGGGTGCGACGACTCGATCGCGACACAGTCGCCCCTGGCCAGCATCGGCTTCAGCGTCGATGCGTCGCGGCCCCACAGGATGGCCACTATCGGCTGGTGGCGGTCTACCAGGGCACGGATGGCGCACTCGGTGACCGGTTCCCAGCCCTTGCCGCGATGCGACGCAGGGTTGCCCGGCTGCACCGTCAGCACCCTGTTGAGCAGCATCACCCCGCGCTGCGCCCACGGCGTGAGATCGCCGCAGGACGGCAGCGGATAGCCCAGGTCGCTGGCGTACTCGGCGAAAATGTTCTCCAGGCTGGGCGGCAGCGGCCGCACATGCGGAGCCACCGAGAAGCTGAGCCCCACTGCGTGCCCCGGTGTCGGATACGGGTCCTGTCCGACGACCAGCACCCGCACCTGATCAAACGGAAAAGTAAAGGCCCGCAACACGTTCGGCCCGGCAGGAAGATAACCGCGGCCTGCCGCGATCTCGGCGCGCAAGAATTGACCCATCTGGGCGACCTGCGCGCCGACGGGCTCCAGCACGCGCGCCCAGCCGTCGTCGACGAGTTCGCGTAGCGGGCGTGCAGTCACGCCAGCCCTTTCGCCAGCAGCACCACCGTGTCGGCGCCCGCGTGGCGGTCCTTCGAGATGTGCCGGTACTCAGGCGATTCGGCCCAACCCCGGAATGCGGCCACGTCAGGAAAGGACATCAGCACCACCTTGTCCCGATCCCAGTGACCCTCCACGACCCGGGGCGACTCGTCGGCGGCCAAAAGCGTTCCCCGGTGACGACGGAAGACCTCCATGAACTGCGCCTGATACCGGTCGTAGGCGGCGCGGTCGGTGAACCTCAGCTGGGCGATGGCGTAGACGGTCACCGCGTCACCCTAACCAACCAATAGCCCGGCTCCTCCTCGGGCCGCCGCACGGCCCACATCGTCACCGGGCTGAAGACCCGAACGACTGCCAGCCCGCGTATCCGGGCCACTCCTTGCCGTCGACGAGGACGCGGGCCGGTCCGTCAACCACCCGCCCTATGACGCGCCACCCGGCCGGGACCGGGCCGGCGAACGCCGCGGCCAGCGCGTGGTCCTCTCCCCCGCCGAGCACCCAGGACCACGCGTCGGCATCCACCGCGTCCGCGGCGGTCACCAGTGCCTCACGATCCGGTGCCAGCGCGTCAGCGGACAGGACGAGAGTCACCCCAGACGCTTGGGCGACGTGGCGTAGGTCGCCCACCAGGCCGTCGGATACGTCGATCATCGCTTGAGCACCGGCCTCGGCGGCCGCTTGACCCTGCCCATAGGGCGGTCGCGGCACCAGATGGCGACGCCGCAAGTCGTCGAACCCTTGAATGCCATTGCGCCACAAGGAATATCCAGCGGCCGAGTGGCCCAGCTCGCCGGCGACCGCGATCACCGAGCCGGGGCACGCACCGGACCGCAGCACCGGCGCACGGCCGCCCAGGTCGCCCAACGCGGTCACCGACACCACCCACTGCGGGCAGTTGACCAGATCTCCGCCGACGATGCCGGCGCCGATACGTACAGCCTCGTCCCACATCCCGTCCGCCAACGCACTGACCTGCACGGTCGCCGTGTCGGCGGGTGCGCCGAAGGCGACGACGAATGCAATGGTCCGCGCCCCCATCGCCTCGATGTCGGCGGCATTCTGCGCCACGGCCTTGCGGCCTACGTCGTGGGGTGTCGACCAGTCCAGCCGGAAATGGCAATCCTGCACGAGCATGTCCGTCGACACCAGGGTGCGGCCGTCGCGAGCAAACACCATGGCGGCGTCGTCTCCGGGTCCGAGCGCCACCGCAGTGGGCTGGTGGCGGCCCGCCATCAGGCGGTCGATCATGCCGAACTCGCCGAGTTGACGCAGCGTCGGTGAATCGCCCGATGCGTGCGCGTCGTTGCTCACACCACCTCCTCCCGGCGTCTCGCTAACCAACGGCCGGGAATACCGACAGGACTGCGATAGGTTTGTCCCTGCTCACGCGAGCGACCGGCGTCAGTGTATGCGCGACGGCAGGCCAGACGATTTACGTGTGGGGGCGAGCCGCGAGAGGCGGTGGGTGATGGCCGGTTCCGACGGGCCGCCGCGAGCATTACTGATCGCCGCACTGGTGCTGGCCATCGCCGCGATTGGCGTCGTCTTGGCGATTGCGGCCACCCGGCAGGCGCCACAGCAACCGGTCCCCATTCCCGCCGTGCCGGCTCCGCAGGCCGAAAGTCCGGCATGTCGGGAACTGCTCGTGGTGCTGCCGCAGCAGCTCGGCGACTATGAACGCGCCCCTGCCGCACAACCGGCGCCAGCCGGCACCGCCGCGTGGCGGGCCAGCAACGACACCGAACCGGTGGTGCTGCGATGTGGGCTCGACCGCCCGAGCGACTTCGTGGTGGGTGCACCGATCCAAGTCGTCGACCGGGTGCAGTGGTTCGAAGAGATCAATCCGCGGTCCGGTGGCGAAGCCGGCCGCACCACCTGGTACACGGTCGACCGGCCCGTCTATGTGGCGCTGACGTTGCCGCCCGGATCGGGGCCGACCCCGATCCAGCAACTCTCCGATCTCATCGACCGCACCATCGCCGCCGTGCCAATCAGCCCGGCGCCGCCCGGCTGATTGGCCGGCTCCTCAGCGGGCCGTTATACGGCCCGCATCGTCGCCGCCAGAGCTGATGGGCCAGCTCCTCAGCGGGCCGTTATACGGCCCGCATCGTCGCCGCCCGCCTGTTAGCGCAGGCCAACCCCGCGCGCCAACGCCGTCTCCACCATCGTCGCCAGCAGGGTCGGGTAGTCGACACCGCTGGCGGCCCATATCCGCGGGTACATCGAGATGGTGGTGAAACCCGGCATCGTGTTGACTTCGTTGATCAGCAGCCCCTCTTCGGTGAGGAAGAAGTCCACCCGGGCCAGACCCTGGCAGTCGATCGCCTTAAAGGCCGTAATCGCCAATTCCCGCACCACATCGCTGACGTCACCGTCGACCTTGGCGGGCACGTCCAGCTCCGCGGCGTCGTCGAGGTATTTGGTAGCGAAGTCGTAAAAGGAGTCTTCGCGTCCTCGCACCCCGGCCACCCGGATCTCTCCGACGGTGCTGGCTTGCACCGTGCCGTCTGGGAATTCGAGCACGCCGCATTCCAATTCGCGACCGGTCACCGCGGCCTCGACGAGCACCTTGGGGTCATGGCGGCGGGCGTTGCCAATGGCTGCGGGCAGCTGGTCCCAGGTCGTCACCCGGCTGATACCAATCGACGAGCCGCCGCGTGCGGGTTTGACGAAAACCGGCAACCCGAGCCGTTGGCGCTCTTCGAGTTCCAGTGTCGGTTGCGCCGGCCGCAGCACCGCGTGTGCGCCGACCGGAAGTCCTTCGGCGGCCAACAGCTTCTTGGTGAACTCCTTGTCCATGCCCGCCGCGCTGGCCAGCACACCGCCACCGACATAGGGCACGCCGGCGAGCTCGAGCAGCCCCTGGATGGTCCCGTCCTCGCCGTACGGACCGTGCAGCACCGGGAACACCACGTCGACGGAGGCCAATACCTCACTGCCGCGACCTAAGGACACCAACTGGCCACGCTGCCGGGGATCCTGTGCCAGCGTCAGCGCGGTTCCCGATGCACCGCTGACCTTGGGCAACTGCCCATCGGTGATTGCCAGTGTCTCCGGGCGCGCGTCGGTGAGCACCCATGAGCCCTCGGGTGTAATGCCGACCGGGATCACCTCGAACCGTTGGGGGTCCAGGTTGCGCAGGATGCTGCCCGCCGACACGCAGGAGATGGCGTGTTCGTTGCTGCGTCCGCCGAAGAGGACGGCGACGCGGATGCGGCCACTGCCGGATGTCATGATCCGGAGGCTCCCGACGTCGCGCGCGGATAGTGGGCACTCACAACCTAGAGAGGCTACCGTGTGGGCGCTGCGGCGCCGGGTGAAGCGTGTCGACCTGCGGTTTTACCCCGTCATTATGCTGCCCGAGCGCGCGTTGGACGTCGGCGGGCAGGTCGGCGGTGTCTTCGATGCACAGCTTTTGACGACCGAGTGCAGTCACAGTATGGGTCGGTCATAGCCGCCATTCCGGCTTCGTGCTGCGACCCAGCAGCAAGGCGACTGCCTCGTCGACGGACAGTCCCTTATGACAGACCCGGTGCACGGCGTCGGTGAGAGGCATCTCGACGTCGTAACTGGACGCCAGCGCAAGCACCGACTCGCACGATGTCACCCCTTCGACAACGTGGCCGTCCCAAACCCGCAGCGCCGACTGCATTGTTTCGCCCTCGCCTAAAAGCTTCCCGAAGGACCGGTTACGCGAGTGCGGCGAGGTGCAAGTAGCCACCAGGTCACCCACCCCAGCCAGGCCTGCCAGCGTTGTGCCTTTAGCCCCGAGCGCTATTCCGAGCCGCATGATCTCCGCCAAACCCCTGGTGATGATCGCCGCTGCGGTGTTTTCGCCGAAACCGACGCCGGCCGCCATTCCGCACGCGAGCGCAATGACGTTCTTGCAAGCCCCACCGACCTCGGTGCCGATGACATCGGCGTTGGTGTACGGGCGGAAATATCCGCTGTTCAGTGCGCGCTGCAATGCAACCGCGCGGCCAGAATCGCTGCACGCGACGACGGTGGCGGCGGGCTGTCGGTCAGCGATCTCATTGGCCAAGTTCGGCCCGGAGATCACCGCGACATGATCCGGGTCCACACCGGTTACCGAGACGATGACCTGGCTCATCCGCATCAGGGTGCCCAGTTCGATGCCCTTGGCCAAACTGACCAGGGTCGCGCCCTCGGTGAACAAACCGGCCCACTGCTCGAGATTGCTCCGCATCGTCTGCGCTGGCACACCCAGCAGCACGGTCGACGCGTCACTGAGCGCTTCCTCCGCGTCGGCGGTGGCGCGGATGCCCGGCGGCAACTGCACACCGGCCAGGTAGTCGGTGTTGCGTCGGGTGGCATTGATCTCCTCGGCGACCTCAGACCGCCGTGCCCACAACATGACCTCGCCGCCGGCGTCGACCAGCACCTTCGCCAGCACGGTGCCCCACGGGCCAGCGCCCATCACCGTTACGGCGCCTTCCTCGCTTGCCATCCACACCACCCCCTTCGTCGTCGACGCTGCAGAGCCGGGCCATTACCCTAGTCTGAGCCGGCTAGTCTGAGCCGCGGCGGAATCCGGCGCTGGCAGGATGACCCTATGCGCGGCACACGTGCCGACGAGCTGGGTGATGTCGGCTTGATCATCGCCGTCAAGCGGCTGGCTACCGCCAAGACCAGGCTGGCGCCGGTTTTCTCGGCGCGAACTCGGGAGGCAGTAGTACTGGCCATGCTGCTCGACACCCTCACCGCGGCAACAGGCGTTGAATCGCTGCGCTCGGTCACCGTCATCACACCCGACGACGCCGCCGCGGCTGCGGCGGCCGAGCTCGGAGCCGATGTGCTGCCCGACCCGACGCCGGAGGGCCATCACGACCCACTGAACAACGCGATCGCCGCTGCCGAGCATGTGGTGGCCGAGTCAGTGCCCAATATCGTTGTGCTGCAAGGTGATCTACCGGCGTTACAAACGCAGGAGCTCGCCGAGGCGATCGCTGCCGCGCGCCACCATCGGCGCAGCTTCATCGCTGACCGGCAGGGCACCGGAACAGCCGCACTGTGTGCGTTCGGAACCGCGCTCGACCCGCGGTTCGGGCCGGATTCCGCCACCCGCCACCGGCGTTCGGGTGCGGTCGAGCTCACCGGTGCCTGGCCGGGTCTGCGGTGTGATATCGACACACCCGCCGACCTTGCGGTCGCCCGCCGCCTCGGGGTCGGAACCGCGACCGCCCGGGCCCTCGCCCGCCGGTAACGAAGCATCCGCGAGGTGAACGGCAGACTGACTCCGAATGGATGTCCGTCGACCGGTGGCAGCACCACCAGGCGATGAGCGATGATCGACAAGTGACCGAAATCGAAGCCGAGGAACGGCTGGAGGAGGACGCATGGCATCCGGGTGACTCGGCCCCGGCGGCACCGCCCGCTGCGACCATAGCCGCGATCGACGAGCGGCTTCCCGAGGACCGCTATCTGAACCGGGAACTGAGCTGGCTGGACTTCAATGCGCGCGTACTCGCGCTGGCCGCCGACACCTCACTGCCATTGCTGGAGCGGGCCAAGTTTCTGGCGATCTTCGCCTCCAACCTCGACGAGTTCTACATGGTTCGCGTCGCTGGCCTCAAACGCCGCGACGAGATGGGTCTCTCTGTCCGCTCCGCGGACGGTCTGACACCCCGTGAGCAACTGCGTCGCATCGGCGAGCAGACCCAGCAGATCGCCACCAGACACGCCCGTGTGTTCCTTGATTCCGTGCGACCCGCGCTCGCCGAGGAGGGTATCCACATCGTGACGTGGGCCGATCTGGACCAGGCTGAGCGCGATCAATTGTCGGCCTACTTTCAGGAACAGGTTTTCCCGGTCCTGACGCCGCTGGCCGTCGATCCCGCCCACCCGTTCCCGTTCGTCAGCGGCTTGAGCCTGAACCTGGCAGTCACGGTCAAGCACCCCGAGGACGGCGGTCAGCACTTCGCGCGGGTCAAGGTGCCCGACAACGTCGATCGCTTCGTTGAGCTCGGCGGCCGCGTGGGAGCGGACGGCCAGCCCATTGTTCGGTTCCTGCCGATGGAGGCGCTGATCGCGGCATTTCTTCCAGTGCTGTTTCCGGGTTTGGAGATCGTCGAGCACCACGCGTTCCGCATTACCCGCAACGCCGATTTCGAGGTCGAAGAGGACCGCGACGAGGATCTGCTGCAGGCGCTCGAGCGGGAACTGGCGCGCCGACGGTTCGGGTCGCCGGTGCGCCTCGAGGTGGCCGACGACATGACGGAGCACATGTTGGAGTTGCTGCTGCGTGAACTCGACGTGCATCCCGGTGACGTCATCGAGGTACCGGGGCTGCTCGACCTGTCGTCGTTGTGGCAGATCTACGACTTGGACCGTCCAGCGCTCAAGGACCGGCCCTTTGTGCCGGCGACTCCGCCCGCCTTCGCCGAGCGGGAAACACCCAAGAGCATCTTCGCGACACTGCGCGAGGGCGATGTGCTGGTGCACCACCCGTATGACTCGTTTTCCACGAGCGTGCAGCGATTCATCGAGCAGGCCGCCGCCGACCCCGACGTGCTGGCGATCAAACAGACCCTGTACCGCACCTCCGGTGATTCGCCGATCGTCAGGGCGCTGATCGATGCCGCCGACTCCGGAAAGCAAGTGGTGGCGCTGGTTGAGATCAAGGCCCGGTTCGACGAGCAAGCCAATATCAGGTGGGCGCGTGCGCTGGAGCACGCGGGCGTCCATGTAGCGTACGGACTTGTCGGGCTCAAGACACACTGCAAAACCGCACTGGTGGTGCGCCGCGAGGGCTCGGCGATCCGGCGGTATTGCCACATCGGAACCGGCAACTACAACAGCAAGACTGCGCGGCTGTATGAGGACCTTGGCCTGCTGACGGCGGCCCCCGATATTGGCGCGGACCTGACCGATTTGTTCAACTCACTCACCGGCTACTCGCGCAAGTTGTCCTATCGCAACCTGCTGGTAGCCCCGCACGGTATTCGCACCGGCATCATCGAACGCGTCGAACGGGAGGTTGCCGCCCACTACGAAACCGGTAACGGGCGAATCCGGCTCAAACTCAACGCGCTCGTCGACGAGCAGGTCATCGATGCGCTGTATCGCGCGTCGCAGGCGGGTGTGCCGATCGAGGTGGTGGTGCGCGGTATTTGCGCGCTGCGCCCCGGTGCTGAAGGCTTTTCCGACAACATCGCGGTCCGTTCGATTCTCGGCCGCTTCCTAGAACACTCGCGGATCTTCCACTTCCGGGCCATCGACGAATTCTGGATCGGCAGCGCCGATATGATGCATCGAAATCTGGACCGGCGGGTGGAGGCGATGGTTCAGGTCAAGGATCCCAGGCTAACAGCGGAGCTAGACGAGGTGTTCGAGTCGGCGCTGGATGCAGCCACCCGCTGCTGGGAGCTTGGACCGGACGGCCAGTGGAGCGCGTCGCCGCAGGCCGACCACACGGTGCGCGACCACCAGGTATCACTTATGGAGCGCCACCGCAGCCCCTGATACGGCATGTGTCATGATTCCCAGGCCATGTCCACGGCTACGAGAGGCCCGAATTGACCTGCAGGAGTTAAGGTGTCGACCGAGACCTCGCCAGATGGTCAGCCCCGGGCAGGCCCAACCGTCCGTGCCGCCGGCGCGGTGCTCTGGCGACCCGGCCACGACGAAACAGCGGTCGAGATTGCGCTGATCCACCGTCCTCGCTACGACGACTGGTCGCTGCCCAAGGGCAAGATCGATCCCGGTGAGACTGAACCGGTGACCGCGGTACGGGAAGTCTTCGAGGAGACCGGTCACCACGCGCACCTTGGACGTCGGCTCCACAGCGTGAGATATCCGATCGAGCAGGGCATCAAGAGGGTGCGCTATTGGGCAGCGCGCAGCGTCGGGGGAGAATTCACCCCCGGCCGCGAGGTTGACGAACTGCTGTGGCTGCCAGTGTCTGATGCGATAAATGGACTCTCCTACGAGCACGACCGAAAAGTCTTGCACCGGTTCGTCGAACACCCGGCCGACACCCACACCGTGCTGGTGGTGCGGCATGGCACCGCGGGCAGCAAGTCCCGCTTCTCTGGTCAGGACACCAACCGGGCATTGGACAAAAAAGGCCGTGCGCAGGCGGAAGCACTTGTGGGACAGCTGCTGGCCTTCGGGCCCACCGAGGTGTATGCGGCCGACAAGGTGCGCTGCCATCAAACGGTGGAACCGCTGGCCGAGGAGCTGGGTGTGGTCATCGGCAACGAGCCCACGCTGACCGCGGAAGCCTATGCAGAGAACCCCAAACGGGGTCGACGCCGGGTTCTGCAGATCGCCGGGCTGCTGGGCAACGATGCGGACAGCGCGGGGGGCACCACCCTGCGGGGGACAGCCCGAGGAGGAGCCCGGCAATCGAACTCGCGCGGCACACCGGTGATATGCACACAGGGCGAGGTGATTCCGGACCTGATCGCGTGGTGGTGTGACCGCGACGGGATACGTCCGGACAAGTCCCGCAACCGCAAGGGCAGCACCTGGGTACTGTCGCTATCCGCCGGTCACCTGGTGGCAGCCGACCACATCGTCAGCGCGCTGGCTACCAAGGCGCCGACCTAGCACGCGAATACCCTTCGGGGAAATGCGGGCCCCCGAAGGGTATCTACGCGTAGGACCTACTTACCGCCTTACTTGCGGCCCCGTCTGGGGGCTGTTGCCTTTTTGGCGGGAGCCTTGCTGGCTGGCCTTTTCGCCGCGGCCTTCTTCGCCGGGGCCTTGGTCGCCTTCCGCGCAGGAGCCTTGCTCACGGCCTTCTTGACCGCTTTGGTCGCTTGCTTGGCGGGCGACTTCACGGCCTTGGCGGCCTTTTTGGCGGGCGACTTCACGGCCTTGGCGGCCTTAGTGGCCGGTGCCCTCTTGGCCACCGACTTTTTGGCCGGAGCCTTGGTCGCGGCCTTCTTGGCCGCCTTGGTAGCCTTCTTGGCCGGCGCCTTCTTCGCCGCCTTCTTGGCCCCGCCCGTCACGACACCGCGCTTGACGGCGGGCCCTTCCGACGGGAGACGCTGCGCGCCAGCCACAACCGCTTTGAATTGTGCGCCCGGACGGAACGCCGGCACCGACGTCGGCTTCACCTTTACCGTCTCGCCGGTGCGGGGATTGCGGGCCACGCGTGCCGCGCGATGCCGCTGCTCGAACACACCGAAACCGGTAATGGTGACGCTGTCGCCCTTGTGTACCGCACGCACAATGGTGTCGACGACATTCTCGACGGCGGCGGTTGCCGAGCGACGGTCCGAGCCCATTTTCTGTGTGAGCACGTCGATGAGCTCTGCTTTGTTCATCCAAACCCTCCGAAGCCAGTGGTCCTCTTTTGGAACCGACTAGAGAAAACGGTAAACCCTAACCCTGCAGATTTCCAAGAGCCACGCGCAATTTCAAGAGCCCCTGTCGAACTTTTTCGCAATCCGGTTGCTGCCCTTGACCGGATGGCGAGGCCCCTAAATGGTCCCGGCATACCCCCGCTGCGGAGCCGAAATTCGACCCAGATCGACCCCTCAAGGGGTGGTGAGAGTACGCGGTTTGAAGCCCGGGCGAGCTGCTTCGAAAGACTCGATTTGGTCGAGTTTCCGCAGCGTAAGGGCTATATCGTCGAGCCCTTCCAGCAGCCGCCAGGCGGTGTAGTCGTCAATCTTGAACGGCACCACCACGGTTCCAGCGGTGATTTTCCGATCTTGAAGATTGGCAGTGATTTCCAGTCCCGGACGCTGCTCGATGAGCTTCCAGAGAAGTTCCACATCGTCTTGGGCGACTTCAGCCGTCAGCAGCCCCGCCTTGCCCGCATTTCCGCGGAAAATGTCGCCGAAGCGGGACGAGATCACCACCCGGAATCCGTAGTCCATCAGCGCCCAGACCGCGTGTTCACGCGACGATCCGGTGCCGAAATCGGGCCCCGCGACCAGTACTGAACCTCTGTCGAACGGGCTGAGATTGAGCACGAATGATGGATCTGCCCGCCAGGCGGCGAATAATCCGTCCTCGAAACCGGTTCGGGTGACGCGCTTCAAATAGACCGCAGGAATGATCTGATCGGTGTCGACATTGGACCGACGCAGCGGCACGCCGATACCGGTGTGGGTGCGAAAGGCTTCCATGCTCATCTCCTACCGAATACGTCAGTTCAGGTCAGCCGGGGCAGACAGCTTGCCGCGCACCGCGGTGGCGGCGGCGACGGCCGGTGATACCAAATGTGTGCGGCCGCCCTTGCCCTGCCGCCCTTCGAAGTTGCGGTTGGACGTTGCCGCACATCGCTCCCCGGGCGTGAGCTGATCGGGGTTCATCCCGAGGCACATCGAGCAGCCCGCCTGACGCCACTCGGCGCCCGCGGCGGTGAAAATCTCGCTGAGCCCTTCGGCTTCGGCCTGTGCGCGAACCCGCATCGAGCCGGGAACGACCAGCATCCGCACCCCCTCGGCCACCCTGCGGCCCCGCAACACTTCGGCGACCGCGCGCAGGTCCTCGATGCGGCCGTTGGTGCACGACCCAACGAACACGGCATCGACCGCGATATCGCGCATCGGGGTTCCGGGTCGAAGGTCCATGTACGCCAAAGCTTTCTCGGCGGCCTGCCGCTCGGCGTCATCGGTCATCAGCTCGGGATCCGGCACGGCCGCGGCCAACGGCACCCCCTGGCCGGGATTTGTCCCCCAGGTGACGAACGGGCTCAATGAGGACGCGTCGAGGTAGATCTCGGTGTCGAATTCGGCGCCAGCGTCGGTACGCAGCTGCGCCCAGTATGCAACCGCGGCGTTCCACTCTGCGCCCCTCGGCGCATGGCGGCGGCCACGCAAGAACTCGTAAGTGGTCGCATCCGGCGCCACCATTCCTGCTCGAGCGCCGGCTTCGATGCTCATATTGCAGATCGTCATCCGGCCTTCCATGGACAGCGATTCAATGGCGCTGCCCCGGTATTCGATGACATGACCCTGCCCTCCGCCGGTGCCGATCTTGGCGATCAGCGCGAGGATGATGTCCTTGGCTGTTACCCCCGAAGGCAACTGCCCGTTGACATCGACCGCCATCGTCTTGAACGGCGGCAGCGGCAGCGTCTGGGTGGCGAGCACATGCTCGACCTCCGAGGTGCCGATCCCCATTGCCAACGCACCGAATGCGCCATGGGTGGAGGTGTGACTGTCGCCGCAGACGATCGTCATACCCGGATGGGTGAGGCCCAGCTGCGGTCCGACGACATGCACGATGCCCTGCTCGATATCGCCCATCGGATATAGGCGGATACCGAATTCCGCGCAGTTGCGTCGCAGCGTCTCGACCTGGGTGCGCGACACCGGATCGGCGATCGGCTTGTCGATGTCAATAGTGGGCACATTGTGATCCTCGGTGGCAAGCGTCAGGTCGGGCCGTCGCACCCGACGGCCGGCCAGCCGCAGGCTGTCGAAGGCCTGCGGGCTGGTGACCTCGTGCACCAGATGCAGATCGATGTAAATCAGGTCGGGTCCGCTGCCGCCGCCGGATGCCACCACGTGGTCGTTCCACACCCTTTCCGCCAGCGTGCGCGGCCTGCGGGCATCGGTGTCGGTCGGCATGTTTGGCCTCGATTCGCTCGTTCGCGGCTCGCCACTTGATCTCAGAATGCGAGACGCTAGTATCTCTTTGTGAGACAGCATAGCGGTGTTGGCGTCCTCGACAAAGCCGTGGGCTTGCTCCATGCAATCGCGGAATCGCCGTGCGGGCTGGCCGAACTGTGTGAGCGCACCGGTCTGCCCAGGGCCACTGCGCACCGGCTGGCCGCCGGCCTCGAGGTTCATCGGCTGCTGGCGCGCGACGGCGAAGGCCGTTGGCAGCTTGGTCCGGCTGTCACCGAGCTGGCGGCGCGTGTCAACGATCCGCTGCTGGCCGCGGGTGCCGCGGTGCTGCCCCAGCTGCGCGAGACCACTGGCGAAAGCGTGCAGTTGTACCGCCGCGAGGGCACCACGCGGATCTGCGTGGCCGCACTGGAACCGCCTGCGGGCCTTCGCGATACGGTTCCGGTCGGAGCCCGCTTGCCGATGACGGCGGGTTCCGGCGCCAAGGTGCTGCTGGCTTATAGCGACGCCGCCACCCAGCAGGCCGTACTCCCGACGGCGAAGTTCACTGAGCGGGCGTTGGCGGAGGTGCGCCGGCGTGGTTGGGCACAAAGCGTTGCCGAGCGGGAGCCCGGTGTGGCCAGCGTGTCGGCACCGGTGCGTGACGGCCGTGGTGTGGTGATCGCCGCTATTTCGGTGTCGGGTCCGATCGACCGCATGGGCCGACGCCCCGGGGCGCGTTGGGCCGCCGACCTATTGGCCGCGGCCGAAGCACTTACGCGCCGGCTGTAGCTGCGCGCCTTCGGCATCGTCGACTGTGCTTACAGGGCGCAAATCCGCTCGTTTTCCCGCCCTCAGCGCACGCTCAATGCCCTCATCGCACAGTCGAACGCGGGCTTGCACTGAGACCCAGACGACGACCTGACAGACTGATGCCATGGGAACCAACCAGCGTGCGCAGATTGTCATGTCAGAGGCCGAAATCGCCGACTTCGTCGCCAGCAGCCGTACGGGCACGCTGGCCACCATCGGACCCGACGGGCAGCCGCACTTGACCGCGATGTGGTATGCCGTGGTCGACGGCGAAATCTGGCTGGAAACCAAGACCAAGTCACAAAAGGCCGTCAACCTCAGGCGCGATCCGCGGGTGAGCTTCCTGATCGAAGACGGCGACACCTATGACACGCTGCGCGGGGTGTCCTTCGAAGGCGTGGCCGAGATCGTCGACGATCCCGACGCCCTCTTCCGGGTCGGCATCAGCGTGTGGGAGCGCTACACCGGCCCCTACACCGACGATAAGAAGCCGGCGATCGACCAGATCATGTACAAGCGGGTCGGGGTACGCATTGTCACACGCCGCGTCCGCTCGTGGGATCACCGCAAGCTCGGGCTGCCGCACATGCCGGTCGGCGGCTCGACCGCACCAGCCGCGTTAGTAAGCGGCCACGCTCGGTAAGTAACGACACCACCGACTGTCGGATTCGGCGATTCTGTGTGTGTATGTGCAAGCTGCAGGGTCGACGGCGGATTTGTAGCCCCGATGGGATTCGAACCCACGCTACCGCCGTGAGAGGGCGGCGTCCTAGGCCGCTAGACGACGGGGCCAGAACCGATCCGAGCTGTCAGCATAGCTCACCCGGATATGACCACCTAATTGCTTGTGGTAACCAGAGTTTGCTGGGGTACCAGGACTCGAACCTAGAACGGCTGAACCAGAATCAGCTGTGTTGCCAATTACACCATACCCCAATTGCGGCCTAAACCCGCTGGTCAGAGCACATTCTACGGGCACCATACACGTCTGGTGCCCGCTGCCGCCAGCAATCGTGGGCCGACGTGCAGACTACCAAATATTCGCGGCGCGGCTCATGCCTAGGTTCGATCGCCCGGCTCCTCCTCAGGCCGCTGAACGGCCTGCATCGTCGCCGCGCCAAAAGCCCGCTAAACCCGGTGTTGGGCTGCGTGCAGTCGCTGCAAGCTGCGGTCACGGCCCAGCAGCCCCAGCGATTCGAACAGCGGCGGGCTAACCGATGTTCCCGTGGAGGCCACTCGGATAGGGCTGAAGGCCTTACGCGGTTTGAGCCCCATGTCCTCCACCAGCGCGGTCTTGAGGGCGGCCTCGATGGATGCCGCACTCCACTCTGCGACGCCGTCCAGCGCTGCGATGGCGGCGTCGAGCACCGGGCCGGAATCTGGGCCCAGCTCCCTGGCGGCGGCCTTGGGGTCGATCGTGTACTCGCCGTCGTTGAGGAATTTCAGCAGCCCCCACGCGTCGCCGAGCACGACGATGCGGGTCTGTACCAGCTGCGCCGCGGCCGCGAACCCCGCGTCGTCCAACCCGATGTGATAGCCGTGCGCACTGAAGTAATCGCGCAGCCTGCCGGTGAAGTCGTCCGCGTCGAGCAAACGGATGTGCTCGGCGTTGATCGCGTCGGCCTTCTTCTGGTCGAACCGGGCCGGGTTGGAGTTGACGTCGACGACGTCGAACGCAGCCACCATCTCGTCGAGACTGAACACGTCGCGGTCGTCGGCAATCGACCAGCCAAGCAACGCAAGGTAATTCAGCAGTCCTTCGGGAATGAAGCCCCGCTCGCGGTGGACGAACAGATTCGACTGCGGGTCACGCTTCGACAGCTTCTTGGTGCCCTCCCCCAACACCGTCGGCAGGTGGGCGAATTCCGGAATACGCTCGGCCACCCCGATGCGGATCAGCGCCCGATACAGCGCGATCTGACGCGGAGTTGACGGCAGCAGGTCCTCGCCCCGCAACACATGGGTGATCTTCATCAGCGCGTCATCGACCGGGTTGACCAAGGTGTACAACGGATCTCCACTGGCACGGGTCAACGCGAAATCGGGCACGGTGCCCGCCGCGAATGTGGTGGGCCCGCGCACAAGGTCATCCCAACTGAGGTCTTCGTCGGGCATGCGCAGCCTTATCACCGGTTCACGACCCTCCGCCAGGAAGGCGGAACGCTGCGCGTCCGTCAGGTCACGGTCGAAGTTGTCATAGCCCAGCTTGGGATTGCGGCCAGCCGCCAGATGGCGAGCCTCGACCTCCGCCGGGGTCGAAAAGGCCTGGTAGGCCTCCCCGGCGGCGACCAGCCGGGCCACCACGTCACGGTAAATGTCCCTACGCTGCGACTGGCGGTATGGCGCGTAGGGTCCGCCCACCTCTGGACCTTCGTCCCAGTTGAGGCCGAGCCAACGCAGCGCGTCGAGCAGCGCCAGATAGCTTTCCTCGCTGTCACGTCCAGGGTCGGTGTCCTCCACGCGGAAGACGAACACGCCCCCGGTGTGTCGGGCATAGGCCCAGTTGAACAGCGCGGTGCGGATCAGTCCGACGTGGGGAGTACCGGTAGGCGACGGGCAGAACCGGACCCGTACGCGTGGAACTGGTGTCACGACTTTCCTTTGCGGACAACGGGATTGGTCAGAGTGCCGATACCCTCGACGGTGATGTTGACGGTGTCGCCATCCTCGATGGGGCCGACGCCCTCGGGCGTTCCGGTGAGAATGAGATCACCCGGCAGCAACGTCATCACCGCCGAGATCCATTCCACGATCGCACCGATGTCGTGGATCATCAGCGAGGTGCGGCTGCGCTGCTTGACTTGGCCGTTGACTTCGGTGCGCAACTCGATGTCGGAAGGGTCGATGTCGGTGACAATCCACGGCCCGACCGGGCAGAAGGTGTCGTGCCCTTTGGCCCGAGTCCATTGCCCGTCGGCCTGTTGCTGATCGCGGGCCGTCACGTCGTTGCCGACGGTGTAGCCCAGGATGGTCTCGGCGGCCCGGGCGGCCGGGATGTCCTTGCATGGCCGACCGATCACTACGGCCAGTTCACCCTCGAAATGCACCGGTGATGCGTTGGCAGGCAATCGAATCGGCACATTCGGTCCGATGATCGCGGTATTGGGCTTGAGGAATATCACCGGGTCCGCCGGTGCAGCTACCCCCATCTCGGCGATGTGAGCGGCGTAGTTCTTGCCGATGCAGATCACCTTGCTGGCCAACATCGGAGCCAGCAGTCGCACATCGGCCAGCGGCCAGGAGCGGCCGGTGAAGGTCGGTGTGCCGAATGGGTGCTCGGCGATCTCGCAGACAACCATCCTGCCCGGATCGTCCAGCTCACCTTCGATGCTGACGAAGGCAACGCCGTCGGGGCTGGCGATTCGACCAAGGCGCATTCGCTTGAGCCTAGTGACGACCGCCAGCTCGGCGAAGCCGGGCGCGGCGGGTCGTCACCCAACCAACCCGGTGACGACCGCCAGCTCGGCGAAGCCAGGCGCGGCGGGTCATGTGAGTTTCGGTGCCAGCCGGTATCACATGCGTGTGGAACCATGGACTAAATGGCAACGAAGTCGACCAGCATGGGCGCGCGCTGGTCGATGGTGGCCATCTCGCTGGCTGCGACGTCGTGCACCTTCGTCTTCATCAACGGCGTCGCCTTCCTGATCCCGGCGCTGGAAGCCGAACGTGGCACTCCGCTGGCCGAGGCCGGCTTGTTGTCGTCGATGCCGAGCTTCGGAATGGTGGTGACCCTGGTCGCCTGGGGCTACGTGCTGGACCGCGTCGGCGAGCGGATCGTGCTGACGGTGGGCTCGGCGCTGACAGCAGGCGCCGGTTATGCCGCGGCCTCGGTCCACTCGCTGGTGGCTATTGGGGCGTTTCTGTTCGTCGGCGGTATGGCCGCCGCCAGCTCCAACCCGGCCGGCGGTCGGCTGGTGTCCGGCTGGTTCCCGCCGCACCAGCGCGGCCTGGCGATGGGTATCCGTCAGACCGCACAACCGCTGGGAATCGCATTGGGTGCCTTGGTAATTCCCGAACTGGCCGAACGCGGCCCCGCTGCCGGGCTGATGTTTCCGGCGCTGGTGTGCACGGTGGCGGCGGTGGCCAGCGCTCTGGGCGTGATCGACCCGCCGCGCAAGACTCTGGCGGCCGCCAGCGACGAAGAACTGGCCAGCCCATACCGCGGGGCGTCCACGCTATGGCGGATTCATGTCGTTGCGGGGCTGCTGATGATGCCGCAGACCATAACTGCGACGTTCATGCTGGTCTGGCTCATCAATGACCACCGCTGGTCGGTCGGGTCGGCGGGTGCGCTGGTCACCATCTCGCAGCTGCTGGGCGCGCTAGGCCGGATCGTGGTCGGCCGATGGTCCGACCGCATCGGCTCACGGATGCGACCGGTCCGCACGATCGCCGTCACCGCCACCGTGACCCTGATGTTGTTGGGCCTCACCGATCATCTGGGATCGCCACTGGCCGAAGCCCTCATGGTGGCCGTGTCGGTGCTCGCGGTGCTGGACAACGGGTTGGAGGCCACCGCGATCACCGAGTTCGCCGGCCCGTTTTGGAGCGGGCGTGCGCTGGGCATTCAGAACACCACTCAGCGGCTGACCGCAGCTGCCGGGCCCCCGGTGTTCGGTGCGCTGATCGCCGCGGCCGGCTATCCGCTGGCGTGGGTGGTGTGCGGACTGTTCCCGCTGGTGGCGATCCCGTTCGCGCCGGCCGGCCTGCTCCCGCCCGGGCTGGAAGCTACAGCGCAGCGACGATCCGATCGCCGATCTCGGTGGTCGAAAGCCGATTGTCACCGCGTGTCGCCAGATGGGTCTCCACGGCCCGGTCTACTCGTGCGGCGGCGGCTTTTTCGCCGACGTGGGCCAAAAGCAGCGCCACCGACATGATCGCCGCGGTCGGATCGGCGATTCCCTGACCGGCTATATCGGGTGCGCTGCCGTGCACCGGCTCGAACATCGACGGATTGGCCCGAGTGGCGTCGATATTGCCGCTGGCGGCCAGGCCGATACCGCCGCACACCGCGGCGGCCAGGTCGGTGATGATGTCGCCGAACAGGTTGTCGGTGACGATCACGTCAAATCGCCCCGGGTCGGTGACCAGGTGGATGGTCGCGGCGTCGACGTGTTGATAGCTCACCTCGACGTCGGGGTACTTTTCGGCGACCTCCTGCACTGTGCGCCACCACAGCGCCCCCGCGAAAGTCAGCACGTTGGTTTTGTGCACCAAGGTCAGGTGTTTCCGGCGTTGCCGGGCCCGCTCGAACGCATCGTGCACCACTCGTTGCACTCCGAACGCGGTGTTCAGGCTGACCTCGGTGGCCACCTCGTTGGGGGTGCCGACCCGGATCGCGCCGCCAGTCCCGCTGTAGGGGCCCTCGGTGCCCTCGCGCACTACCACGAAGTCGATCTCGGGATTCCCGGCCAGCGGGCTGCGCACCCCCGGATACAGCCGGGCCGGTCGCAGATTGATGTAATGGTCTAGCTCGAAGCGGAGCCGCAACAGCAGACCGCGCTCCAGCACGCCGCTGGGGACCGACGGATCACCGATCGCGCCGAGCAGGATCGCGTCATGTGCCTGCAGCTCGGCGAACACCGAGTCGGGCAGCACCTCGCCAGTGGCGTGAAAACGCCGCGCGCCCAGGTCATAGCTGGTTTTCTGGATATCCGGCAGCACCGCGTCGAGAACCCGGACAGCTTCGGCGATCACCTCGGGGCCGATGCCGTCGCCGGCCACGATCGCCAGCTTCACGACAGATCAACCACCTCGAGCTTGTTGGCGCCGACGGCCGCGCTGATCGCCGATCGCACGTCTCCGGGAACGTCGCGGTTTAACCGCAGCATGATCGTCGCGTGCGGACCCTCGGTGTCCTCGCTGAGCTGTGCAGCGTGGATGTTCACCCCGGCGGCACCGAGCAGGGTACCGATCTTCCCCAGCGCTCCCGGCTGGTCGATGTAGTGGATCACCAGGTTGATGCCCTGCGCGCGCAGGTCGAAGCTGCGGCGGTTGATCTGCACGATCTTCTGCACCTGTTGCGGCCCGGACAGCGTGCCGGCGACGTTGACGACCGAGCCGTCGGAGGCGACCGCCCGCACGTCGACGACGCTGCGATGATTGGGGCTTTCGGAGGCTGTGCTGAGATCGGCGGAGACCCCACGTTCAGCGGCCAGCGCGGGCGCGTTGACGAATGTCACCGGATCCTCGATGACGGCCGAGAACAAACCGCGTAACGCCGAAAGTCGCAGCACCCCAACGTCTTCGGAGGCCAGCTCACCGCGTACCTGCACCGACAACGACACCGGCAACTCGTCAGACAGCACACCCACTAGCACACCAAGCTTGCGCACCAGGTCCAACCAGGGTGCCACCTCCTCACTGACCACCCCGGCACCGACGTTGACCGCGTCCGGGACGAATTCCCCGGCCAGCGCCAGCTTCACGCTCGCCGCGACGTCGGTGCCGGCGCGGTCCTGGGCCTCGGCGGTGGAGGCACCCAGATGCGGTGTGACCACCACTTGCGCCAGCTCGAACAGCGGGCTGTCGGTGCACGGCTCGGTGGCGAACACGTCGATACCGGCTGCCCGGACGTGTCCGCTGGCCACGGCTTCGGCCAGCGCCGCCTCGTCCACCAGTCCCCCACGCGCGGCGTTGACGATGATGACGCCCGGCTTGGTCTTCGCCAGCGCCTCCTTGTCGATCAGGCCCGCCGTCTCGGGGGTCTTGGGCAGATGCACGGAAATGAAATCGGCCCGCGTCAGCAACTCGTCAAGAGACACCAGTTCGATACCTAGTTGCGCGGCCCGCGCCGGCGACAGGTATGGGTCGTAGGCGATGACGTGTGCGCCGAAGGCTGTCAGCCGCTGGCCGACCAACTGCCCGATCCGGCCGAGGCCGACGACCCCGACGGTCTTGCCGAAGATTTCGGTACCGGCGAACGTCGACCGCTTCCAGGTATGGGCGCGCAGGGAGGCGTCGGCCGCGGTGATCTGGCGGGCCGCGGCCAGGAGCAGCGCCAGCGCGTGCTCGGCGGCGCTGTGGATGTTCGACGTCGGCGCGTTGACCACCAGCACACCGCGTTCGGTGGCGGCGTCGACGTCGACATTGTCCAGCCCGATTCCGGCGCGGGCGACGATCTTCAGCTTGGGCGCCGCGGCCAGCACCTCGGCATCGACAGTGGTGGCCGAGCGCACCAGCAGCGCGTCGGCGTCGGCCACCGCGGCCAGCAGCTTCTGCCGATCCGGGCCGTCGACCCAGCGCACTTCGACCTGATCTCCCAAGGCGGCAACGGTCGATTCAGCGAGTTTGTCGGCGATTAACACAACAGGCAGGCTCACGCTCGACAGCCTATCGGCTGCAATCGACGGGGTGTCCGTCAGCGTGGTCGGGCAGCGAACCCAGCGGGCCGACCGCCGCCGTCGTGTGTGCACGCGCCTGGATTGAGCGTGCAGGTCATCGAAGCCCAGCCGATCTTCAGTGGGTGCTCACATTGTGGACGACCCGGCCTTTCCCGGGTGTCGCACGATGTGTGTTCGGCGGTTCCCCGCTGGCGCTGGCACGCCGTCCTTCACCGAAGTCGACTTGCCGCACACGGCGTGACGCTCGCCATACCCGAGAGGGTCCACGCCAACCCGCTGGCTGGCGCTGGCGGCGCTGTTGGCCGCGGAAAAAGCGACCAAGGATTTACCCGCGGCCACCGACGACGACATCGTGTGGGCGGATGCGGTGTCCTCGGCTCGCCGACTCGATTCGGTTCCACCACATCGCAATTCCAGACGTTCGTGACTTCTCCGATGGCTTGGAAGCCGTCGGCTTCTTCTCACGGGGCTTGCGCGTGAAGGGCCAGTCCAGCCCGTAAGAGGTTGCGTGCGGCGTGTTCGTCGGCCTGCGTCGGTCCATGACCGCATGCGGTGCAACGAAATTCCGCTTGCGTGACGCGATTCTCCGGTGCTGCGTGCCCACAGACCTCGCAGCCGTCAGACGTGTGCCGGGGGTCGACCTCAATCCAGATACGCCCAGCCTCTTCCGCTTTGGCGCGCAGAACCGAGATGAACCGGCCCCAGCCGGCGTCACTTATGCTTCGCGAAAGCCCGGACTTCGCCCGACCACCGTTCTTTAGGAATCGCCCCGGGTTGTCCGGGTCGGGTACGGGTTTGGCCCGCCGCAGCATGTTGGCGATTATCAGGTCCTCCACCACCAGCAGGTCATAGCGCCCGACGAGGGCGCGGGCCTGTTTGTGGTGAAAATCCCTGCGCTGGTCGGCGATCTTGCGATGCCGCGCGGCAACGGCTTCCCGCTTACGGTCGCGGTTCTTCGATCGGCGTTTCGCGCGCTGCAACCGCTGCTGCGCCGCAGCCAGCTTGTCCGCGGCGGCACGTCCCCAACGCGGATTGTCGACGTGCTCGCCGTCACTAGGGGTGGCGAAACTCGCCATCCCGACGTCGATGCCGGCCAGGCGGCCGGTTACCGGCAGCGGATTGGTCGGCACGTCCACACGAGAGGACCAACATCCACCAGCGCCCGCGGCGCTTGATTTGGATCGTCTTCACCCGACCCTGCACTGGGCGGTGTAGGTGAACCTTGACTTGGCCGATGCCCTGCACACACACGCTTCTGCTCGGGCAGCCAGCGGGCGCCGTCACCGTCCTTGGGCCACTCCACCGAATCGAACCGGACCGCGCCCTTAAAACGCGGGTAGCCCGCTTTCTCGCCGCGTTTGACGCGGCGGAAAAACCCGGCGAACGCCCTATTCAGCCGCCGCAGAGTGGCCTGCTGGCTCGAAAACAACCACACCGCCTAATCCGGGCGCACGGACCGGATCTCGGTCAGCTGCGCAGACTGATCCCCGTAGTAGATACGGGTCATGCTTGCCGCCCAGGCACCCCGGCGCTCCTGCAGCGCCGCGTTATAGAACTCGCGGTGGACTTCCACACACGCCGCCAACGCAGTGTGCTGGCGCGCGGTCGGGCGCAGCCGAAACACATAGGCGCGTCACACGACACCACCGCATCCCACTGGTGCTCGATGTAGCAGCGCACCGTCGACTCCCACACATACCCGACCGAGGCGGCCAAGTACGACGGCGACCACAACACCTTCACGAACCGGCGCAAGTA